>Ga0184627_10000041_pt1 | contig 71746 bp, 57 predicted proteins | sample PLM3_127_b1_FD_133150 | JGI IMG/M metagenome (GOLD analysis project Ga0184627, IMG submission 133150) | Groundwater sediment microbial communities from an aquifer in East River, Colorado, USA - PLM3_127_b1 | ecosystem: Environmental > Terrestrial > Soil > Riparian zone | place: USA: East River... | reverse complement strand
TGTTTTTAAAGATAGATATCTGCATTCAATGGAACTGGGCCGGCTGGGGGCAGATATTGTGGCTACGAGCGGCGAGGCCATAATAAATGGAGTCAAAAAACTCCTGGGTGCCGAAGTTATGGCCCCAGATATCAGAGCCGGCGCAGCTTTGGTGGTGGCTTGTTTGGCGGCCCAGGGGAAATCGGAGATTTTGCGTGTTTATCATGTCGATAGAGGGTATAACAAACTGGAAGAGAAGCTCTCCTCGGTTGGAGCCGATATTAAAAGGGTAGTTGCTTAAGGTGAAGTTAGTACTCTTTATTCTTGAATCTTGAAGGAATCTGCACGAATGAAAAGAATCGTCCCAGTAGTTTTTTTAGCTCTCCTAATATCCGCCGGCGGTCTGTTTTCGCAAGAGACCTATTTTGGTAAAAACAAAGTTAAATACAAAGATTTTGACTGGAAATATATCCAGACCCGTCATTTCGATATCCATTTTTACGAAGGGGCTTACGAAACTGCCGAGTTCGCCGCCGCCGTGATGGAATCATCCTACGCCGAAATCTCCGAAGAATTAAATTACAATCTTCAGCAACGTATCCCCTTATTCATTTATAATTCGCAAAACGACCTGCAGCAGACCAACATCATTTCCATCCTGATTCCCGAAGGATTAAGCGGTGTCACCGAAGCCAGCAAAAAGCGCATGGTAGTGCATTTTAACGGTTCCTATGAAGATTTTCGCCACGTCTTGCACCATGAGCTGACCCACGGCGTCGTTTTTGACATGCTATACGGGAATCTTATCACCTCACTGATTTCCACCAGCCGTTTGTTTTCACCCCCCCTCTGGTTTGCCGAGGGGTACGCCGAGTATTCATCGCGGCACGGCTGGGATGTTTTTTCCGACATGTTCGTGCGTGACGCCACCATTAACAATTATCTGGCACCCCCTTGGGCCATCGGTGGTTACGCTGCCTACAAACAGGGTCAGGCGATGATAAAATATATTGCCGACAAATACGGCGAGAAGAAAATCGGGGAAATCCTCTATAAGGGTAAACGCTATATAACGATGAATAAAGCTTTGGAGGAATCCATTGGCGTTGATGAAAAGAAATTCTGGGAAGAATTCTCCAAAGAAATGAAAAGGCGCTACTGGCCCGATATTGCCACCCGCAAGGAAGTCAACGAAATTGCCAAACAGCTGACTCATGCCCGTGAAGACGGTTCCTATTTTAACGAGAAACCCGTATTTACCCCCGATGGCGAGCGCATCGCCATTTTCACCGACCGCTGGGACTACGAGGAAATTGTCCTGATTTCCGTCGAGGACGGAGAAGTTATTGAAAGAATGGTGAAAGGCTCCAAATCGGCCGATTTGGAATCACTTCATTCCTACGTTTCCGGTATGTCGTTTTCGCCCGACGGCACCAAAATGGTCTTTGTGGCCAAATCCAAGGGTGAAGATGCGCTGATGTTTTACGATGTTGACCGCAATGACATTTACAGCCGGAAGAAATTCAAATTCCATAACATTTTATCTCCGGATTGGTCACCGGACGGCAAGAGCATCGTTTTTACTGCCTTGAAAGAAAACAAGCGCGACATATTCGTTTATGAAATTGAATCTGAAACATTGACTCAGCTTACCAACGACCGTTTCGATGACGTCAACCCGTCCTGGCGCAAAGATTCGCGCAGTCTCGTTTTTTCATCCGACCGCCCGCATCCACTAAATCCCGACCCGGACAGTTTGTCCAAAGCTAATCTTTATGTCCATCATAACGTTTTAATGCCGGGTGGCTTCGAGTATGGCTTCTACAATCTTTTCAGTGTGAATTCTGATTCGAAAGAACTTGCACCGGTAAGAGTCGGCTATGGGCAAAACAAAAGCCCGGAAATCTCACCCGACGGACAGAAAGTAGCCTTTATTTCCAATCGCAACGGCATTGAGAATATCTACATCGCTTATCTGGATTCGTCCGATGCCGACGGGAATTTGAAAAACTACGCCGTGACCGACATTCTCACCGGCATACTATCAATCTCCTGGTCGCCGGATAACAAAAAACTGGCCTTTCAGGCGTTTCATCGCGGCGCCTTCGACGTTTTTGTGCTAAATGAAATTGTACCGGCCGGTGACCATGGCGTTATTGCCGGTACCGGCTTTATGAAATCCGAATACGATTTACTTGCAAAAGATAAGGAAATTGTGGAATTCGATGACACAACAATCACCGTAGAAGTGGATTCGACCGGCCAGAAAGGTTTGGCTGCGCTTGATAATGAGTATCAAGTTTATGAAGTAAAGCCGGATTCAACTGCAGTAACTGACACATCTGACTCTTCTGATGCGGAGGATTCAACCACCGCCAAAAAAGATGACGAGACTAAAAAAGAAGGCGTTGTCACCAAAACCGGTATTCACGATGGAGAATTTGTCTACGTTGGCGATGAAACGAAAGACCCTCTGGATTCGCTGATGTATGATATTTCTCCTGACAGCGATGGAATTCGTCCGGTCGGTGAACCGGCCAAGTTTGATTCCATCGCCGTCCCCTCTCCCGGCGAACAGTACGCAATCAAAGAATATAAAACAAAGTTTACGCCGGATTATATCGGCGGCGGCGTTGGCTACGACACTTTCTTTGGCTTAAGAGGCCAAACCTTTTTCGTCTTCTCCGACTATCTGGGGAACCATCAGATATTTCTGGCCACTGATTTGGTGAATACGATTGACCAATCCAACATCCAGGCCTATTACCTGTACAACAAAATGCGGACCAATATCGGCACCGGCATTTTCCATACCAAGAATTTCTATCTGGACGAATCCGATCACCTGTTCTCCGACCGATTTTACGGTTTTGAATTTTTTGCCCGCCGCCCGTTTTCCGTTTTCAGCAGAGTAGATTTCACAGTCTCGCAGTATTTCATCGACCGGGAATATTATGATTTCGATGACCCCCGCACCGACCGCAGTTCCAAAGTCACCACCGGACAATTGTCCTGGGTCTTTGACAATATCGTCTGGGGCGTCACCGGCCCTTTGAACGGACGCCGCATGCGCGTTGATGTCGAAGCCGGAGTCAATCTATTCGACGCTAACGATATTGAATTCTATTCCGGTGAAATTGACATTCGTAAATATTGGCATTTCGGTAATAACTATTCTTTTGCGCTTCGCACCAGCGGCGCTTTGTCCACCGGCCGCACTCCCAAGCTGTATTTCCTGGGCGGCACCACCAATTGGATCGGCAACCGGACTCTTGACGCCAAAGTATATGAAGTGGAAAATCTTTATTTCGCCGACGTAGTCACGCCGCTTCGTGGTATTCCTTATTATGAACTCTCCGGCGACAGATATGGCCTCGTCAATATGGAATTCCGATACCCGTTGATAGACTATTTTGTTCTTAGATTCCCCTTGACCATAGTCCTGTCCCGGGTTCAGGGCGCCATATTTATCGATGCCGGCTCGGCCTGGTTCGGCAGTGATTTCAAGGGCGGCACCAGCCAGGGCGGACACTCACGCCTGAATGACATTAAGATGGGATTCGGCTTCGGCATGCGCGCCAATCTGGGAATTTTTGTATTGCGCTACGACCTGGCCTGGAACACAAATCTGAACACTATCGCGGATAAATCCACCAGCTACTTCTCCTTCGGCGCCGATTTTTAGCAATCCTGACAAGGATTGTCATTCCCGAGTGTCTTTGTCGGGAATCCATTCAACACGTCATTGCGAGGGCCGACTTGTCGGCCGTTGCAATCTCATTAACAAATCGGCACGACTTGTCTTTCCAGCGCTTGTCCTGAGCGGCGCCTGCCTTGAGTCCGCCTCGGCGGAAATGGGTCGAAGCGCAGGCTGGAATCCGTCCACCGAACGAACTCATCAGAGTTCGTCTAAACGAATCAAGGACAGATTGATCAAGGTGTTAACTATATTCTTGCAGTCGGTATTTCTTTCCATTTGGTCGTGAATCTTTGTGAATTGAAGTCCTGTTTCATTTTCCACGTTTGATGAATTCCACATGAAGCAGGCCGAATCGTATTGGAACCGAAATTCAGGTTAATTGTGTCAACCGAACGATAAAACTTGTTTTCCTTGTCCATATCACAAGAAACGAACAGGTCAACTTGCCTCTCCGAAGCGGGGCTCAAATTATCCAAGGAAATCCCTGCTTTGATGTACCGGTATCCTGTTTTATAAATCTTCCGAAGCGCAATCAAAGCGTGTTTTACCAATACGAGCGTCGCGTTCGATGACGGATGAATGGACACTTCGAGAGATTTCCCGTATTGCGGATTTTTGCTGTACACGTTGGTTGTGATGAACGCCGCAATCTTTCCGGCGACCGAATTGTCAACCCGCAGTTTTTCTGCAGCGATGGTAGCATGCATCGAGATTGATTCTTCCAGTTCTTCAAGCGATGTCACGTATCTTCCGAACGAACGTGACGATATTATCCTTTTTCTCGGCGCGTATACGGAGCGAAGGACGATGCAGGAAATTCCCCGTAGCTCATATACAACACGAAGGCCAGTTACACCAGCCTTTTTCCTGATTGATTCATCGTTGATGTTCTTCAAATCAAAAGCAGTGTTTATCTTCCTTTGATAGAGCCAATTTGACAGTTGAATGCCGATTCCCCAGACATCCTGAACGAGAATGCGGCTTAATATCTTGTCTGGTTCGAGATGGGAAGTAAGGTCGAACACCGATTTACAACTTTTGATTTTTTTGGCGTATTCTGCGGCGATTTTCGCTAGCGTTTTGGTTGTCCCGATTCCTATCGTTACCTGGATACCAATATTCTTGAACACAGTATCCTGAATGTACTCGCCGAGTTCCTGTGGATTGCTCGTTTCAAAAGACAGGAATGCCTCGTCAATGGAATACACTTCTACGTCAGTACCGGTTCGACGAAGTGTTTCCATTACCCTTCGCGATATGTCGCCATAGAGCGTATAATTGGACGAAAACACTTTGACGTTGTGTTTTTCAATTACGTCCTTGAATTGGTGGAACGGTTTTGCCATTTCAATCCCCAATGCTTTTACTTCAGGAGACCTGGCGACGATAACACCGTCATTGTTCGACAACACCACTACCGGTCGCTTGCGGTATTTCGGCTGGAATAACCGTTCGCAGGAAACGTAAAAGTTGTCGCAATCGACCAGCGCGAAGTACTTACCGGGATTTGTGGATGACATATGTCACAACGCCCCATATTTCGAGTTCGTTGTCCGCGGTTATGACAATCGGTTTGTACTCATTGTTTGCAGGAATCAACCGCTTTCCGTTGATATCAGTGACGTATCGCTTGACGGTAAACTCACCGTCAACGACGGCGACAACGATGTCTTTATGCCGCGTTTGCAGCGAACGGTCGACAATTAGCAAGTCGCCGTCTTGAATGCTGGCGCCGGACATTGATTCACCGCCGGCGCGGATGAAAAACGTCGAGGCCGGATGTGGTATAAGCAGTTCATTCAAATCAAGTGGTGCTTCCAAATAATCGCCGGCTGGAGATGGAAAACCTGCGGCGACCGCGCTTTCGACCAAAACTGAACCCTTCGATTGTTTTCGGTTTTCAACTCCCATGCTTGAAATCTAAGCGGGGGCGAAAAACCGCAAATCACATAGACTTCACATCGAGCACCTTAAAGCGGCGCGATGCACGCGGGGGTGTCGTTCTTGGGGGAATTGACGACTTTTGAGACCGGATAAGATTCCATCAGCTCCGAATTATACGGCGCCAAAAGGCTTTGGACTTTTTCTTTGACTAATGCCAAATCGAGCCAGGCATCTTCTTTGTCGGCGGGGAGAATGACGGGCATGCGGTTGTGGATTTTTTTGAGAAAGTCGTTAGGTTCAGTAGTTAAAATCGTGTGAGTCAAAAGCTCTTGGCCGGTCGATTTGTCGAGCCACGTTGACCAGAGTCCGGCAAACGAAAAAATCTCCTGGTCTTTGGTTTTGATATAGTATGGCTGCCTTGTCTTACTAACGGGATCTTCACGCCACTCGAAAAATCCGGTGGCCGGGATTAAACATCGCTTATTCTTAAACGAATCACGAAAGCTTGGTTTATCAGCCGCTGTCTCGGCGCGGGCGTTGATCAACTTATTGCCGATGGAAACATCTTTGGCCCAATGAGGAACTAGTCCCCATTTCATTCCTTTTAGTTTTTTTCGTTCACCATTAGTTACGACAGGCGTAATTTGGGTGGGCGCGATGTTGTATCTTGGGGAGTATTGAAATGAGGTAGTTGGGTCATCCAGGAGCCCATACTTCCGAATGAGCTCTTTGTGTTCTTGTGCTAATGCAAATCTTCCGCACATGCCAGTGAATATAACTGACAATTCGAGATTTGGCAGATTGGTTTGCTCACATTTTAGCGGGTCGCCCACCCGCCGCGGCGGGCTGTGGGTTCCTTTAGAACCTCCCCGCAAATTCCCCACCAAATCTCCCCAAAGTACGTGGCGCCTCCTATTAATGAAGGAGCAAATAACTATGTCTGCGAGTGAAAGACAGAAAGAAGCCAACCGTCAAAATGCTACTCCAAACACTGCCACTTTGTATGGGGGAAATACGAAAAATAAAGATGTTAAATATTACAAGACGAACCCAATTCTATGCGTTTTGAAGCAAATTCAGGGGTGCCATGTTTCTTGAGCATGGGGTGCCCCACTGCTTGCGGTGGGAATTCAGCTTGTAAATCGAGTTGCTAAAAACCCACCCCAAGGGGTGGGCCACCTGGCCTATTTCTTCTTTTTACGCCTGGAATTCGAATTGCGATTGTGGGAGCCGTCAGATTTGTTGCTGTCTTTGCCGTCGCGTGCGAAATGTTCCAAAGTAATGGCCATCTTCCGAAGTTTATTATCAGCCTGGGCAAATACCGAGCCCGGCGAGAATTTCTTGTTTTTCCCGATTTTACCGGCCGCCACTCCAAATAAAATCTCAATACCTTCGGCGATGGTCTTAATCGGATATAAATGATACTTCCCGTTTTTTACTGCTTCCGTAACATCGGTACGTAGCAACAACTCATTTACGTTCTGGTGCGGGATTATCACACCCTGTTTGCCCGTTAATCCTTTTGATTTGCAAACGTCAAAAAATCCTTCAACCTTTTCATTTACGCCGCCGATAGGCTGTATCTCGCCCATCTGGTTGACCGAACCGGTCACTGCAATGCCTTGCTTAATGGGTATTCCGGTTAAAGCCGAAAGGACCACGTAAATCTCTGTCGACGAGGCCGAGTCGCCGTCCACGCCCGAATAGGATTGCTCAAACGTAATTGAGGCCGACATGGCCAGCGGTTTGTCCTGTGCAAACATTTGTCTCAAGTAGCCCGAAAGTACCAGCACGCCCTTATTGTGTATCGGACCAGAGAGTTCAGCTTCGCGCTCAATATTTATTATTCCGCCTTTTCCCAGCGACACCGAAGCAGTAATGCGCGTTGGACGTCCGAATGACATTTCACCGATTCTGTAAATGGATAAGCCATTAATCTGTCCCGCCGCCGTGCCGCTGGTGGTAACTAAAAGAGTATTGTTATCAAACATTTCCTGAACTTTTTCTTCCATCAGATCGACTCGGGACCTTCTCATTTTGACGGCATTGTCCACATCTTCCCGGGAAACGATATCCCCATTGCGCAAGTTAGCGCTTAACGCCGATTCCCGAATCAGGTCGGCGATAACGGTAAACCGCGAGGTCAACTTGTTCCGTTGTCCCGACAGCCGCTGGCCGTATTCCGTGATCGCCAGCATGCCGCTTAAATCAAATCGCGGGAGACCTTCGGCATCGGATATCATGCGAATGAATTCGAAATATTGGCGGGTGTTTTGCCGGTTGAATTTGATGACGCTGTCGAACTCCGCTTTTACTTTGAAAATGCGCTTAAAGTCATCATCCCAGTGCCACAAGAGTTCATAAACATCGGGTTGGGCAATCATGACGACTTTCAGATCCATAGGAATTGATTCCGGTTTAATGCCGGCGCCGGCCATCATGTAGAACGGGTCATAGGAGGCGATTTCAACTTCACCATTGCGCAAAGCCCTTTTGAGCTGCACCCAAACTCCCGGTTCGGTCAGTACATCAACAGCGCTGACTACCAGAAAGCCACCCGAGGCTTTAATTATCGAGCCGGAAAAAATGCGCGTGAAATCCGTCCGCCAATAGCCGAACCGGTCCACCACGCGCTCCAGAGAGCCGAATAAATTTTTATACGAGGGAGACTTTTCCACCACGATCGGCACTCTTTCAGTTTCAGCATTATCGAGAATCAAATTTATGGAGAAATCCTCGAATGGTTCGCGTTTGCGATACGGCGGTGCTTCCTGTTCACCGCGACGGGGCTGCGCTTCACGGAAACGGTCCAAATCCGATAACAGCGCATCTTCCACTTCATCAAAATGCTGCCGTACTTTTTCGTCAGGGTAGCGCTTGTGTAAGAGGCTGACCTTGTCGGATATGAGCGGAGCAATCATCGAATAATCGAGCTTCTCCAAAGCATCATCCAGTTTATTGGAGAGTTTTTTTGATTCCACAGATACGACGTCGAAATCCCGGCGCAGGCTGTCCCAGCGTCGGCGAAGTTCATCGAGCATCGAAGCCGAAAACTTGCCTTCCTGGGAAAGTTTCTCCAGTGTCTCCAACGATTTAGGTTCACCGTCAACCAAAGGCTGAATTTCATTACGAGTCCCCAGACCCGATTGAATCTGCACCATGACAAAACCGGTTTTAGTAAGTTTCTCTTCAAATTCCCGAATCAAATCTTTTTGACGCCCTTCAAACTCCCGGGAAACCCGGCTGTAGCGGTCTTTGTAGTCTTCTGAAAGGAAGATTTTGGGAACGGCTTTGCGGATGGAGCTAATCATGTAGCCCATATCCCTTTTGAATCGACGTCCTTCGCCGGCATTGAAAATCAGAAGACGCGGGCGGTCTTCATTTTTGAAATTGTTGACATAACAAAAATCTTTCAAATCCGGTTTTTCTTTATGCAGCTGTTCGGCCAACAGTTTTCTTATGGCGGTATTGCGGCCGGTCCCCGAGGTGCCGGTAATGAAGATATTGAAACCGCGTCCTTTCACTTTAAGGCCAGTCTTGATAGCTTGGATGGCTTTTTCTTGTCCGATGATTCCAGAACAGGGGGGGACGTCTGCTGATGTTTTTACCCCTTTGAAATCGAATTTAATACGGTGGTCTATATCCTGAAAAGATAGTTCGCGGGGTCTCTTAATTCTTATTGTACTTTTTGAAGCCATCTAGTAATTCCCGTAAATGCAGTTTCTCCAAGTTAAACTGATATCGTACCGACTGCAACAACTCACCCGACTTAATCAGGGGTTTGTATCCGTATTATTCTATATTTCGGTTGTATTATGATTTTCAATTAAAGACAAACACTCTGTAATTCTTTTGATTGATTTGAGAGAAAGCTCTGTTGCTGTTTTTCTTGAACTCAAGGTATCTTGTTTACAGATCTTAAAATCCTCAAATGGTATAACTGTCCAAACCATGTCGTTCGATTCTAATAGATGCCTTTCGAGTTATGCACATCAGGTTTAGTTCATTTATGGTCAATATTTAAGCTAGCAAAAGCCGTTTTGGCGTAAAGTATGCCATAACGGCAGAATAAATTAGGCAGAATTGAGTTCAAATATACAAAAATACTTTGCAAAGTGTTCAATTTACAATTGGATGGCAGGCTTGAAATTAGATTTGCTGAAAGCGCAACTTATTGACAGTCAATATGTTAGACATTCTTGACAGGGTCAAGTAAACATCAATATATTGACGTGAGTTCATCTTGGCTTTGCGCATTGATTAGGCGGTATCGTCTAGTGGTTAGGACGGGTGGTTCTCAACCACCAAACCGGGGTTCAATTCCCCGTACCGCTAAGTCGAGAGAATGGAGGACCTTTGACTTTGGGTTTGTGTTAGGTTTGGTCCTCCATTTTTCTTTTTAAATCATACTCTTATTTTCATTCGGTCAAAGATAAAGGACATTTCAAAGGCGATTTCCTTCAGGAAATCATACCTGCCTGAAGCCCCGCCGTGTCCCGCGCCCATGTTAGTTTTCAATAGCAGCCACTCGTCACCGGTTTTATTGGCCCGCAGCTTGGCGGTCCATTTGGCCGGTTCCCAATACTGCACTCTGGGGTCGTTCAAGCCCGCCTGTACGAGCAAATGCGGGTATTCCTGCGCGGCCACATTGTCATAGGGGGAGTAGGATTTCATATAATAGTAGAATTGGCTGTCGTTGGGATTGCCCCATTCCTCGTACTCGGTAACTGTCAGGGGAATGGTCGAATCGAGCATGGTATTGATGACATCCACAAACGGCACATCGGCGATGGCCACTTCAAACAAATCCGGCCTCATATTAACGACGGCGCCGATAAGCAAGCCTCCGGCCGAGCCGCCGCCGATCACCAGGCGGTCGCTGGAAGTATATTTTTCATCGACCAGATAATCGGCGCAGGCGATAAAGTCCTCGAAAGTGTTTTTCTTATTAAGAAGTTTTCCCTCATCGTACCAGTAGCGTCCCATCTCACCGCCGCCGCGGATATGAGCGATTACATAAATAAATCCACGGTCAAGATAGCTGATACGATTGGATGAGAAATACGGATCAATGCTGATACCATAAGAACCGTAGCCATACAAGTAGAGCGGGCTTTTGCCGTTCTGTTTAAGAGGCTTTTTGTAAACGACCGACATGGGAATCTGCCGGCCGTCGGGCGCTGTTGCAAATATTCTCTGTGATTCATAGAGCGTCCGGTCGTACCCCTTCACTTCGTACTCTTTTTTCTGTTCACGCTGGCGGGTATTCATGTTGTAATCGAACACGGTTCGAGGTGTGACCAGCGAATAGTAAATGAAGCGCAATTCCTCTGTTCCAAATTCCAGATTTCCGCTCAACTGAAAATCATAGACCGGTTCGGGGAATTCCACCTGGTGGTCGTCACCGGTGGTCAAATTGATAACTCGAATATGGTTGAGCCCGCGCTCCCTTTCATAAACGACCAAATGATTTGTGAAAAGATCATAGTTATCTATTTTGACCGAATCGCGGTGGGGAATTAATTCTTTCCAATTGGCTTTGGCGGGAGTTTTGACCGGTGCTGTCATGAGCTTGAAATTCTTGGCATTCTCATTACTGCTGATATAGAACAGGTCGCCGTGGTGGTCGACATAGTATTCCATATCTTTTTGGCGGGGATGAATGACGGCAAATTTCCCCACCGGAGTATTGGCGTCAAGGAATCTATACTCTGTGGTTGTAATACTTCCCACTGAAATAAGCAGATACTTGTCGCTTCTGGTTCTGGAAATACTGGTAAAATACGACTGATCCGGTTCAGTAAAGACCAGCACATCTTTGGCCGGGTCGGTTCCCAGCGTGTGACGGTGGACTTTGTCCGGGCGCTTGGTGTCGTCCATGGTGGTGTAGAAAACTGTCTTATTGTCACTGGCCCATTCACAGGAATAGGACGTATTGGGAATTACATCAGGATACAATTCTCCAGTTGCCAGATTTTTTATGTACAGATCGTAAGTTTCCGCGCCGGTAGTATCAACCGAGTAAGCCAAAGAAGAATGATCGGGGCTAACTGAATAAACACCGAGATTGCAGTATTCATGACCTTCGGCTAATTTATTGACATCGAGCAAAACTTGTTCCGGGGCTTCGAGACTTCCTTCCTTACGACCGTAGATTTGATACTGCTTCCCTTCCTCCCGGCGGGTGTAATAGAAAGAGTTTCCTTTTTTTGCCGGCACGTCTTCATCGGTTTCCCGGATGCGGCCTTTGAGCTCCTGGAATATTTTTTCCTGTTCATCTTCGGTATGCTTCATCATGGAATCGGTGTAGGCGTTTTCCGCTTCCAGGTAGGCAATTACCTGCGAATCCCCTCTTTCACGCAGCCAATAATAATTATCCTCACGAATATCACCGTTGATAGTGTCGGGGTGGGGAATTACCTGCGCCACCGGGGGGTCGATATTGGGAGCCTTGTTACAGGAGATGACGGCGGTAACAGAAATCACCGATGCGAAAAGAAGTAGTTTCGTCCAAAAGCGTTTGAAAAGTACTGACATTGTTCCTCCGGGAAAGTTATTTCTAATTTGAATACGATTCACGGTACTAATTGTTCAACAGTTAATTACAAGTATTAATATTGCAAGTCAAGGGGAGTTAATGTGAACAAGGCGAGTTTTATTGTCAAGTGCGGTTTTATGAAAGTGGCGAAATGTGTAATTGGCTAATGTTAAAATTAGAGGTACTTAATAAGAATAGCTTTGATTTGCTTTTTCTCTTCGGTCGTAGTAGTGCTGGTGGCTTTGGTAGTGGTTTTGGGGTTACCTTTCTTGGTAGTGCCTTCCTCGGTCGTTTCAGTGTAGTTGGTCGTTTCGCCTGCTTGGTATTTTTCCATACCCAGAATGATAATGGCATCGGCCCCTTTTTCCATCGCTTTTTTCTTCATGTCTTTCTGCATTTTTTCGGCGCTGACCAGATCATCTGCCGTGGCAATAAGGTGCCCCATAACTTTATGCTCCCGAGCAACATCTTCTTCGGCGAAATACATGTCCACATTGGTCGTCGGCGGGTATTCTTCTCCGATGTAGTCGATTTTGGTACAGCTACCTAGAATGATTGATACCGTCAAAAGCAAAACGAAGATTCTAGAAATAGTTTTTCGCATAAACTCCAAGTTCGTGAAAATATTACTCATTTGCAATATACCTGGCAACAAGATTTTTGTACTTTTTTCCGTTGTCAATCACTACCCAGTATCAGTTCAATTTTGGCAAGAGTCTCTCCGGAAAGTTTCACGTCTGATGCCGCCAGGTTTTCCTTTAATTGTTCTTCTTTAGTGGCTCCAACTATGGCACAGCTGATTTCCTCTCGCCTTAATATCCAGGCCAGCGCTAACTGGGACATCGTTATGCCGAGCGCTTGAGCCAGCATTGTCAGTTTTTTCACTTTGGCAATATTGCTCTCCTTTAAATCGGCATTCATCCATTCACTTGCGGCGCCGCGGGTTCCTTCAGGAATTTTTTCGTTATACTTGCCGGTGAGCACTCCCTCGGCCAGTGGCGACCAAACGGTGAAACCAATGCCATGCTTTTGGCATAAAGGCATTATCTGCGGCTCAATATGGCGGTCCAGCATGTTATAGCGAGGCTGTTCCACGATTGGAGCATAGGCATTGTATTCATTGGCAGAGGAAACGGCTTTTTCAATGTGCTGCGTTTCCCACACCGATGTTCCCCAGTAGAGAATCTTTCCCTGATGAATCAAATCGCCCATAGCCCGGACGGTTTCTTCGATTTCCGTTTCAGGGTCGGGTCGATGGCAATAATAGATATCCAGGTAGTCAGTACCGATTCGTCCAAGCGTCTTGTCGATTGATTCCAAAATATGTTTGCGGCTCAAACCGCGGTCATTGATATTTTCCGATATCGGCCAGAAAACTTTGGAGGAGAGCACCAAATCGGAGCGCTTCGATGATTTGATGCATTTGCCGACCACTTTCTCGGCTTTCCCTTTGGCATATACATCGGCGATATCAATAAAATTGACGCCTGAATCAATGGCGGTGCGAATAATCTTTTCTGATTTCTTATCATCGACCGAGCGGCCGAATGTCAGCCAGGCGCCCAAAGAGATTTCGGAAATCTTAAGCCCGCTTTTTCCGACCCTTCTGTATTTCAAAGCTCCCTTTCGATTTGGCTTTTGGAAACGGCATATTAAGAAAATGGGGGAGAGATAGCAAGAATGACTCAAAACAGGCCTTTACAGCCCTTATAGATTAACTTGAATTCAGTGTTGGGAATAACGTATTTTGGGTTCTTCCGGAGCAGTGGATGCTCCGGCAGTAAAAGGAATATGCAGATTACAGGAGTTGCCATAACCAATTCGCAGTCGCAGCATGCGGCCATATCCCCGTCGAGACAGGACGTTCACCGGATGTTCGACCGCATCGCCCGCCGTTATGACTTACTTAACAGACTGTTGTCTTTTGGCCAGGACATTTTGTGGCGCAGAAAACTGGCCAAAATTCTGGACCGAAATAAAAGTGCCGAAATTCTGGACCTGGCCACCGGTACGGCCGATATGCTCTTAAGCTCGCAGCGCCACAATCGGGCCATGCGACTCGGAGTTGGCATAGATATGGCTGGTGAGATGCTCTCTGTCGCCCGCCGCAAAGTTGTACAATTAAATTTGTCGGATAGAATAAAGCTGGTGAGGGCCGATGCGACTTCGCTGCCGATTGCGGATGACTCATTCGATGCCGCCACTATTGCTTTCGGCATTCGCAACGTGGTGGATGTGCATAATGCATTGAAAGAAATGCGGCGTGTTCTGAAAACTGGCGGCAAAGCTCTCATATTGGAGTTTGCCCTTCCTCCAAATCCTCTCCTGCGGCGAATATTTCATATCTATTTACACAGTATCATCCCGTTTGTTGGGGGCATCGTCTCCGGTAACAAACGCGCTTATAGATACTTCAATGAAACAGTTGAAACTTTTTCCTATGGAGAAGAATTTGTGCGGCTGATGAAAGAAGCAGGATTTAATGAAGTTAAAATGCACCGATTGACATTTGGAGTAGCTATAATCTATGAAGGTCTAAAATAGGATATATTTCTGCCAATGGACCAAATAGCCGCATCAAAAGAGACTGTCGACATAGGCGAAGCCAGACAACAAATGGCTGAAAAAATTGAAGAAGCACTTAGTTCTTCAGTATCTGGTATAAAGCGTATCAGTATTAGTCTGGATCGGTCGGTTTCCCCCTTGAAATGGCTGATGTCTTCCAACACCGATTCGAAAATCTACTGGTCGAATCGAACCGGTGAATTTGAAGTTGCCGGTGTGGGCGAATGTCTCCTTTTAGCGGCAGAAGCGTACGATGAAGTGGAAAACGTAGTTACCAGAGCAGCCCAATTGGTCAGAAATGCCGGCGATGCGGTTCGTATTTACGGCGGCATTCGTTTTCCGACTTCAGCAAAGAATGGCGCCGTTTCTGATTGGACGACCTTCCAGTCTTGTCGATTCATTATTCCACGCTTTGAAATTATTAAAGACAATAAGCAAGCTTGGCTAATTTGCAATCTGAAGGATGGAGATGCTGGTGACTCTCGGAGGATATTGCGTGAATTAGATGAGAGTCTCTTAAATGAATGGGGGGAGGATTCTCCAACAGCCGATTTCGTCTCCAGAGTTGACCAGCCGACTTTTGACGACTGGGAAGGTATAATTAAATCCGTGCTTACAGATTTTGCCAAAGGGAGAATAGAAAAAATAGTTCTGGCGCGGCAGACAACTTTCAAGTTCAAAGAAAGATGTGACGCTTTGAGTCTTTTGTCACGGCTTTCTGCAGCGACTCCTCGGTGTTTCCACTACTATTTCCAGCCGCAAATGGATGCGGCGTTTTTAGGCGCTTCCCCGGAGAGATTATATGCGCGTAATGGTCGATTCATCGAAAGCGAAGCTTTGGCCGGGACCAGACCACGCGGTGAAACCACTGATGCGGACTTCCGGATGGGCGAAGAACTCTTACACAATGAAAAGGAACTGCGCGAGCATAAGTATGTGGTTGATAATATCAAGGCAGCCTTGAGCACTCTCTGTGTGAGTTATTCTGTGGAAAAGGCAACTGTGTTACTGAAACTGGCGCGACTGCAGCATCTCCAAACCGAATTCAAAGGGCAACTTAAAGCAGGTGTTGTTGATTCTGACATTATCAATGCACTTCACCCGACTTCGGCAGTCGGCGGTTTTCCCTCGAGCTCTGCGCAAGTGCGCATTGCCGAATGCGAGCCGTTTGACCGCGGCTGGTATGCCGGAGCTGTCGGCTGGCTGGCTAAGGATGCGGCCGAGTTTGCGGTAGCCATCAGATCGGGTTTGGTCAAAGGGAATGAGTTGAAGCTCTATTCCGGCGCCGGGGTAATTCAAGGTTCGACAGCCGAAGGTGAATGGGAAGAAATTGAAAATAAAATCGGCAGCTTTATCAGCGCCGTGACCGACTGATGCGTTCCGCCTTTTCCCATCTGAATGAACTGTGGGGCTTTCTGGCAGTTGAAGAACTTCTCAAAACAGGTGTCAAATACTTTTGTATCTCTCCCGGTTCGCGTTCCACTCCTCTAACTTTTGCAGTCTCTCAATATAAACAGGCGAGGCCTGTTATTCATTTCGATGAGCGCGGTGCGGCGTTTTATGCTCTGGGTCATGCGCGTGCCACAGGAAAACCGGCCGCAGTAATCAGTACATCGGGTACAGCTGCCGCTAATTTTATGCCGGCGGTTATCGAAGCATCGGTTGACCACGTGCCGCTGATTTTATTGACAGCCGACCGCCCGCCGGAGCTTCGCCATAGCGGTGCCAACCAAACAATTGACCAGGTGAAAATATTCGGAGACTACGTCCGCTGGCAAATGGACATGCCCTGCCCTGATGAAAAAATATCACCGGTGTTTGTTTTAACTACAATAGACCAGGCCGTGTACCGTTCGCGTCGCTCACCATCCGGGCCGGTGCATTTAAACTTCATGTTCCGAGAACCTCTGGCGCCAAGTAAAGAAAAGCAGAGCTACAAGGATTATTTGGAGGTCATAGCTGGATGGTTAAATGAATCTGGCCCGTATACCAAATATACTGAATCTCAAACGCAGATATCGGATGACACAATTAAAGAAGTCGCGAAACTTATAAACGGCAGCAAATCCGGACTAATTGTTGTCGGGAAAATTAATTCAGTGGAAGCGGTGCAAGTATTGTCATTGGCGCATAAAATCGGCTGGCCGGTCTTTCCGGATATTGCCTCGGGATTACGGCTGGGTGTGAAAAGCGGGAATGTAGTCCCCTTTTTTGATCTCTATCTGTTGTCTGAAAGTTCTAAAAAGTTTAGACCTGATACAGTATTTCATTTCGGAAACCAGCCGGTGTCAAAAAGGCTCTTGCAATTTCTCGAATCCACTCGCCCTGAAAACTATATTAGAATTGCCAATCACCCGGACCGTCTCGATCCCAGCCATCAGGTTACGATGCGAATTGAATCTGATATTTCTGATTTCTGTAGGCGGGCTGCCGCAGCTGTTACCGAAAAAGAGAAAAATACGAACACTGAAAAACTCATAAAGTTATCGGCGCGAGTCAACGAAGTCTTGACTGATTCAATTGAATTAAATAAAAACGACCAAATGACCGAACCGGCGGTCGCCAGAATAATCTCCCAGCATATTTCAAAGGAAAGCGCCCTATTTTTGGCCTCAAGCCTACCAGTGCGGGAAATGGACATGTTTGCGACAGACGAAGGAAATTCAGTACCTGTCGAGTACAATCGCGGCGCGAGCGGTATCGATGGCACCATTGCAACGGCTGCAGGTTACGCCAACGGACTGAAAAAGTCGGTTACACTCTTAATTGGAGATTTGGCATATCTCCACGATCTTAATTCACTCTCTTTGGTCAGAGAATCAAAAATTCCGATCACCATTGTAATAATCAACAATGACGGCGGCGGAATTTTTTCGTTTCTCCCTGTCGCGGAAATTGGCCAGGCGTTTGAGCCATTTTTTGGCACGCCGCACGGTTTGTCATTTCAGAAATCAGCCGAACAGTTTGAAATCGCCTATCACCATCCGAAAACAATCGGTGAGTTTATAAAAGCCTACACTGATTCACAGAGGAAAAAGAGTTCTGCAATTATTGAAGTCTCCACCAACCGCCAGGCCAATTGGGAACTGCATCAAAAGATTAGTCAGAACGTCAAAACCGCCTTGGCCAAAGCTTAATTGTCATGCCCCAATTCGAATCGCTTTACTATGAAACGCACGGGGACAAAAGTCGCCCTGGCATATTATTTCTGCACGGGTTTTTGGGCCGAGGAGATTCCTGGAATGAAATAGTTTCAAAACTTCAAAATGATTTTTTTTGCGTCACTGTTGATCTGCCGGGGCATGGAAAGAGTTTGCCTGAAGACAGTTCACATTACACAATGCCCAATTGTTCCAAACTTATTGTTCGTTTGCTGGAAAATCTGGGAATACGTAAATTCAGCTTGGTCGGCTACTCTATGGGCGGACGGTTGGGCCTATATATCACATTGAATTTTCCTGAAAGAACCAACAAGCTGGTTATGGAATCGTCATCCCCCGGGCTGAACACGAAAAAAGAAAGAAGCGATCGCCAAAAATCAGACGAGAAACTGGTACGAGAATTGGAAAGAGTGCCTCTGGAAGAATTTCTTCATAAATGGTACAGCCAACCGCTATTTGGTTCACTTAAGAAGGACGAAAAACGATTTCAGGCGCTTATCGAAAAACGAAAAATTAACAACCCCAAAGGTCTAGCGCTATCATTGCGGTTTATGGGAAGCGGTGCGCAAGACTCGCTTTGGCCAAAACTAAAAGATTTGCAAGTACCATCACTCTTGATAGTCGGCGAATATGACCGTAAATTTCAGGGGATTGCCAAAGACATGTCAGCCAAGTCTGGAAAGTTTTCAAATGCGAGTGTCACAGTGGCCGGGCACAATGTCCATTTTGAGCAACCCGAAAAATATGCCCAAGTTCTGAAAAGTTTTTTGAAATAGACGGGAAACTATAATGCCAAAGATAAAATGGAAAAAATCAGGTACTTATACGGATATTCTCTATCATAAAGCCGAAGGCATCGCCAAGATAACAATTAATCGCCCTAAAATGCGCAACGCTTTCCGTCCGCTAACTGTGTTGGAAATGTCGCAAGCGTTAAACGACGCCCGCGAAGACCAGTCTATTGGTGTAATTATTCTAACCGGCGAAGGGGACAAAGCTTTTTGCTCCGGCGGCGATCAGACAGTGCGCGGCGATTCCGGCTATAAAGATGATAAAGGCGTCCACCGACTCAATGTGCTCGACTTCCAAAGACAAATGCGGACTTGCCCTAAACCCATAATTGCCATGGTAGCCGGTTATGCCGTAGGCGGCGGACATGTTCTGCATCTACTGTGTGACCTGACCATTGCCGCTGAAAATGCCGTATTCGGGCAGACCGGCCCCAGAGTAGGCTCATTCGACGGCGGCTATGGCGCCGGTTATCTCGCACGTATAGTGGGACAAAAGAAAGCGCGCGAGATTTGGTATCTTTGCCGCCAATACAAAGCGAAACAAGCTTTGGAAATGGGTTTGGTGAACGCCGTAGTCCCACTCAAGAGACTTGAAGTTGAAACTGTTAAATGGTGCCGAGAAATATTGGCCAATTCGCCTATCGCAATACGCTGTTTGAAAGCCGCTTTGAACGCCGACTGTGATGGCCAGGCCGGAATTCAGGAATTGGCGGGAAATGCTACTATGCTTTACTATATGACCGAAGAAGGCCAGGAAGGGCGCAATGCCTTTTTAGAAAAAAGAAAGCCCCGCTTCTCCAAGTTTCCTAAACGTCCATAGCATTCACGGATTAATTCTGGTGCAACCAAACGAGTCTTTCTCTAAATGGCGCATCTGGATTCTGGCTGCTCGCCCTAATACTTTGTGGGCGGCAGCGGCGCCGGTTATTATCGGCACGGCGATGGCGTACAATGCGGGCGGGGTGCATTGGCATTCAGCGTTGGCAGCATTGAGCAGCGCTCTTTTCATTCAAATCGGCACCAACCTGGCCAATGACTATTTCGATTTCAAAAAGGGCGCCGACACTCAAGATCGTTTAGGGCCAGTACGAGTAACTCAAGCCGGACTGCTTTCGCCACAGGCAGTTAAAACGGCGGCGCTACTCGCCTTTAAAATTGCCTTTCTTATTGGCGTTTATCTGGTAATCAGAGGCGGCTGGCCGATTGTAGTTATCGGGTTATTGTCGATTTTCTTCGGAGTCATGTACACTGCCGGACCTCTTGCTTTGGGCTATAAGGGGCTGGGTGATGTGTTTGTACTGATATTTTTCGGCCCGGTAGCAGTGGGAGGAACATATTACGTACAGACTTTGACTATTAACTGGCAGGCTTTAGTCGTTGGAATGGCACCCGGCCTGTTATCGGTCGCAGTTTTGACAGTTAATAACCTGCGAGACATCGAGAGTGATTCCGCTGCAGGTAAAAAAACACTGTCAGTCAGATTAGGCGCAACATTTAGCAAAATTGAATATGTATTCGCGATTTTTCTAGCATCGATAATTCCCCTTACAATTTGGAGCATTACCAACTCACATCCCTGGGCCATGGCCACTATTCTAATCCTCCCTCTGGCCTTGCCATCCATTAAGAAAGTCTTGTCGTATGAAAGCGGTATCGAGTTGAACCCAGTGCTGGCAGCGACCGGACGGCTGCTACTTTTTTACAGCCTGATATTCTCAATCGGGTGGCTTTTGTGAAATTAACTAAACTCAAATTGTTTCGTTATTCCATCCCTCTGAAAGCACCCGTCAAACTAGCCAAAACTGTATTGCACAAACGCGAAGGATTGATTCTTCAGATTACAAATGATAGCGGTCAATGCGGATTCGGGGAGATCGCACCGTTCCCCGGATTCAGCCCAGAAACTTTGAGTGAAGCCGAATCAGTGATTAAATCAATCTGCTCTTTACTAACAGACGGTTTCTCGACGGATGAATTGCGAGAATCAATAGAGGGTTCATTTTCATCCGTGAGATTTGGCGTTGAATCGGCGCTACTAAATCTAGAGGCCAAAACAAAAAATGTCAGAATCTGCGATTTATTAAGTAAATCGCCGCGTCAGAGCATCTCAATTAATGGATTATTGACCGGAACTCCGGACGAAATCTTGAAAAGAGCTTCGGAATATAATCGAATAGGCTACAGCGCAGTAAAACTGAAAGTCGGCTCGATGAATGTTCGAGTCGATATAGAAATTACCAAGCAAGTTCGAAAAGCGATTGGAGATGAAATCTTGTTAAGGCTCGATGCCAACCGCGCCTGGGAAATCAATGACGCCCGATATTTTTGCGATGCTGTAAAAGAATGTAATATCGATTATCTTGAAGAGCCTTTAGCAGATGCCAACTCGCTCATGGAAGTTCTTAAAAGTAAGTCGTTGGTGATCCCCATTGCCCTGGATGAAACAACTCGAGAGATTACGCCCGATGAGTTGACCAGGTTTGACAATGTAAAGGCAATTGTTTTGAAACCTACTTTACTCGGACTTGAAATGTCGCTCCAGTTTGCCAAGCGAGCTTACACTCTGGGAATAACACCCGTGATCGGTTCGTCATTTGAGTCCGGATTGGGGCTTTCGATTCTGGCACACATGGCGGCCGGAGTCAATACTCTAGACATTCCGGCCGGACTTGATACATATAGCTGGTTTGCCGAGGACGTAATCGAGGGTCCTCTCCTGGTAAAAAAGGGGCGTATCAACATTGACGAACTGCCAAATCTTGAAACTGTTTTGAACTCCAGGCTGTTAAATGTGATAACTCTACCATGAATGAAATGAGATGTCCGCTTAGCAGGGCTGCTGAAAAATATCCAAATCTACCAGCACTACTGGGTCCGGAAAAACTGATAACTTTTGGCATGTTAGATAGACTCGTCCACCTGACTGCCATTAATCTGACCAAGAAAGGAATTCAAAGAGGAACTCGAGTGGCCATTCTCGGGGCGAACAGCCCGGAATATTGTATTTTAATTCTGGCCACACTTCGTATCGGCGCCATTATCTGCCCCATCAATTATCGACTCCCCCAAAAAGCCATCCATGAAGTGCTGCAACAGTTGGATTGTAAGACGTTGGTTTTGGTCAATTATGCCAAAAACGTCCTGGTCATTAAGGGAATAAGACTAATGTTGATCGAGGAGCTGGTACCGGATTTAATCGGCAAACGGACTTTTCGCGGCGAGCCTATCGTATCGTTTCAAAATCCGGCGGCCATAGTTTTCACCTCCGGCACCGGCGCCACGGCCAAGGCCACGTTATTATCATACGGCAATTTTTATTACAACGCCCTGGGCGCTAACGAAACAATCCCATTTAATGAAAAACATCGCTGGCTATTGACGCTTCCGTTATATCATGTGGGCGGTCTGGGAATTTTGTTTAGAACAATTATCAGCGGCGGGGGGGTGGTTATTCCCTCTAAAGATGAATCAATCTTGGACTCCATTAATAAATATGAAATAACACATCTTTCTTTGGTTCCCACGCAGCTCTATCGGTTACTTAGGGAGAATGTACCGAAAATTAATGGTGCTCCCCCGATTATATTGACCGGCGGCGGGCCGATTACGGATGAACTTTTGCAAAAGTGCCGCAAGGCAAAATTAAACGTGTATAGAACCTATGGCCTGACCGAAATGGCCTCGCAGGTGACTACCGGAAAATGCGAAAAAGGATCACATTCCGGCAAACTTTTACAGCACCGAGAACTGAAAATCGGCACTGACGGAGAAATTATGGTCAAAGGGAAATCGTTGTTTTTAGGTTACGTCAATAAAAACGCGGTGGAGCTTCCCGTTGACGCCGATGGCTGGTTTCACACCGGCGACATCGGCAAACTGGACCGTAAAGGATTTCTGACCGTTCATGGCCGCAAAGATAATATGTTCATTTCCGGAGGGGAAAACATTCATCCGCAAGAAATTGAATCCTGGTTGTTGAAAATAGAAGGGGTGGAAGAAGCACTCGTGGTGGGAATATCCGACGAGGAATTCGGCATGCGCCCGGTGGCATTTGTTAAATTTTCCGAAGGAAAAGTCATTTCTGAAAAAGAAATTATGGCTGAACTCGAGAAATCACTGCCGCGACTCAAAATTCCGCGAATCTATTTTGAATGGCCGGAGCATCTGGCCGAGGGAGCATTAAAATTGCCCAGAGCCAGTTTTCTAAAACTGGCTAAAGAGTTAACGGTTAGTCGTTTTGGGCAAACTCAAGAAGTTTCTTCTTAAAATCCGCCGGCAGCGGCATCTTGCCGCTGGTTTTTTTGGAGACTGTTACGTGCACAGTTTTCAAATCCGCCACCAATTCATCGTTATGTTCTCTAATCCGGTAAGCTAAGCCGTAGGAACTATTGCCCACTCTTTCCACCACCAATTCAATAGTCAATTTATCGCCGGTGCGAATCGGTTTTTTATAATCGGCCTGGGAATGAACGATCAATGGCAAACAGGGAGCTTCATCCAGAAAATATCTTATAGAAAATCCAATCGATTCCATAAAGGCTTCATAAGTGGTGTGTGCCATCCGGTAGAAATTGGCAAAGTAGATAACTCCAGCGGCGTCGGTGTCGTGAACTTGTGCAGTCAATTTGTGAATAAACATCGTTGTTTCTTTCAAATCATGATTTGTGATGACTAATTTGTCGAATAGTACCACTCAAACTCACTTTCCGCAAAAGAATATTGTTTGGCAAATGATTAAAGCTGTTGCAGCGCGAACAGCTTTGAAATTGAAACATATTTTCATTTGATTTATCTTTCAGTTACTTTTTAGGAATTCTTAGTTATAATTTGTTCAAAAGAATTGAAACGAAAGGATTATTTGAGCCATGATGATACCCCAAAAAGTTGCTGACCGCCTCAACGAGCAGATCAACCACGAGTATTTCGCCTCCTGGACCTACACGGCCATGGCCTGGATGCTGGAAAGAATGAATTTGAAGGCGTTTGCCAAATGGTTTTTCCTGCAGGCTAAAGAAGAAAGAGGGCATGCTGAAAAGATTTCCAATTATCTGAACGACCAGGGGGGGACCGTTCGTCTGAAAGCACTCGCTGAACCCAAGTCAGATTACAAGTCGGTTGAAGAGATATTTCAAACTGCCTTGGATCATGAGAAAAAAGTCACCAAACAAGTGCACGAAATCCTGGCTTTGTCCCGCAGTGAGAATGACCCTGCTACCGAGAATTTCATTGCTTGGAAAGTAGGCGAGCAGGTCGAAGAGGTTGCCAGTGTGGAATACTTGCTATCTATCGTGAAAACGGCTACTTCTTCGAAAGAGCTGTTTATGCTTGAGGGTAAAATTGCCAAAATTGTCGCCAAACGCGAGGGTAAATAATCAGTTTAATTGCCCCAATTCGTTGAAATACCTTGACATACGGCAATAGGCAGTTAAATTAAATCTGGTTTAGCTGAAAATCTAAATCTTATTATCAATTAGACTTTTTTTGAATAAATTGGAACTCGTTGCCGCTTTATTATTTGGTTTTTCCTGCGGATATTAGTTTTTTATAGGATGATATTGATTTAGTAATCCACAGTTTCGTGAGGTACCCTATGCCCTGCAAGATTCATTCAATTGTCACAACCGCGCTATTGTTGATTTCGTCTTCGGCTTATTCCCAAATCAGCGTTGGAGGTGAACCGGAAAGTTTTTCCAAAGCTGCGCGGGGTGACGTTCAAACACTTACCATGCCCTCAATCGATGTGGCGGCTTATTTGGCCGAAGACCAGCGCGAAGGAAAAGACGTACCTTATCGATTTGGCGCCCCGATTGATGTGCATTACGATCTCGAAAATAGCGGGACATGGGAAACGCTCAACCACGGCACCAAACTTTGGCGGCTCAAGATTATTTCGAAAGGGGCCTATTCGCTCAATTTGCTCTATGATGAATTCTGGCTTCCCGAAGGCGGGAGGCTATTCCTTTATAATGCTGACCGCAGTTCCGTGATAGGCGCTTTTACCTCGGCCAACAACAAGGATTATCGCACTTTTGCCACTGCTCCCACCAAGGGTGACGAAGTCACGCTCGAGTACAGCCAGCCGGAATCGGTAACGGAAACCCCGATTATCAAAATCTCCCGAATAGTGCACGCCTATCATAATCTTTTTGATATTGGGGGTGTGGGCGAAATCTATGATTTTGGCGACGCCGGGTCGTGCAACAATAATGTCAACTGCCCGGTCGGTGATCCTTGGGAAGACCAAATTCGGTCAGCGGCAATGATTTTGACAGGCGGCGGATTTCGCCTGTGTTCTGGCTCGATGGTAAACAATGTCAGGCGCGATGCGACTCCCTATTTCTTGACAGCCAACCACTGTTTGGGCGGGGAGACTTCCTGGATTTTCATGTGGAACTATCAAAGTCCCACCTGCTCCAATATTGACGGACCGACATGGATGACCGTGCAGGGCTCAACACTCAAAGCTACTTCTACCATTTCCGACTTTGCCTTATTGCAGTTGACCGAAGCTCCCCCGGATTCATACCTGGTTTATTTTGCAGGATGGTCGGCGGAAAACGTTGCCGGTGACTCCTCGTGCGGCATCCATCATCCGCAGGGAGACATAAAAAAGATTTCTTTTGATTACGACTTTACGCAATTGACCGATTATCTCGGTAATGGCCCCGGCACGACCCACATACGTATAGTTGCCTGGAACGACGGCACCACCGAGCCCGGCTCATCGGGCTCACCGTTGTTTAACAAGCAAAAACAGGTAGTGGGGCAGCTCCACGGCGGGTTTGCTTCGTGCACCAGCATTACATCGGACTGGTACGGGAAATTTGCCCGTTCCTGGCTGGGCGGGGGAACCAACAGCACCAGTTTGAGGCCCTGGCTTGACCCGGATAACACCGGTGTTTTGGTGTTCGATGGTTTTGACCCCAATAGTGCGCTGGCCATTTCAGTAGATTCGTTTTATAACACGGCTGATACGCTAAATGATTATGAGATTTTAGCCACAATCGTATCCGATACGGCACTGGCACCCGACAAACTGCTGTTACACTACACCATCAGCAGTGTCGACTATCTGGACACGTTGGAAGCAACTTTAAATCCGGATGAATATCACGAATTCATTCCGGCGCAATCGCCAAATACGTCCATCTCTTATTATATAACAGCCGCCAATCTTCGCGGTGATGTTGATACCAGCGAAACTATAACCTTTCAAGTGATCGGTTACGCCGTCAGTATGAATCCCGCCAGTGGCACCGCCACCGGCGCCGTTGATGACACAGTTTTTTATTTATTAGCCGTGACCAATAACGGCGCATACGCCGATGATTATGATTTATCGATCTCGGGTAATCTGTGGGATACTGACCTTCTGGATGAAACCGGCACATTTACGGTTTCTTCAACGGGGAATTTATTGACCGGTCAGACATTTGATTTTCTAGCCCGAGTTATTGTTCCGGTTAGCGTCTATGGCGATGATGACCAGGTGACCGTTACGGCACAATCAACCGGCGATATCGGGACATCCGACGACGCCTTGATAACCACCGTTTCAGCCGGCCAACCATTGGCGGTTCCGTTTTATGAAGAATTTGTTTCGACAACCATTGATCCGGCCAGTTGGGTGATAAATGTAAATGCCGAAGTCAGTACCGCGGGTTTGGCCGAGCCAACTCCACCTTACAGTCTTAATCTCAATGGCAACCCCAGCACCAGAGATACTCTTATGTCGCAGGCTATAGATTTGGCGAGTCAAGACAGTATTGTCCTATCTTATTACTTTCAGCGCACCGGCGGGGGTAATTCGCCCGAAGCCGGAGATGATTTGTTCGTGGAGTACTTCAATTCTTCAGGACAGTGGCTAGTTTTGCAGCAGCATTTGGGTTCCGGACCGGATATGGTAATATTTGAAAAAGTATCGCTCTTACTTAGTAGCGATGCTCTTCACAGCGCCTTCAGAATTCGACTCCGTAATATTGCTTCCCCGGCGGGTCTTTCCGATGACTGGTTTGTCGATGATTTCCGCGTTGACGGCGCACCTATTGCCGATGTGGCACCTTTGTCCCTTAATGTTTATTTACCCGGCAATGATTCAACTGAAAAAGACATTGTTATCACTAATGACGGACTGGGAGAACTTAGCTGGAATGCCTCCACAGTATATTTGGACAAAAGAAACAAGCTTTTCGAACATTTGGAGGAAATTGGCGAAGTTCAACCAGCCAACTATGAATATCCCGAGGGCTTTTTTGATTACGAAGACATAAAGGGGATTGATGACCCGCGTGATGGCTACCCCGTAGAAAAAGATGCCGGCGGACCTGATGCTTTCGGATATGTGTGGGTCGATTCCGATGAACCCGGCGGTCCGGTGTTCAGCTGGGTTGATATATCAGGTTCGGGAACGGACATTGTGGGCGACTTAAACGATGATAACTACGGCGGGCCTTATAATATCGGCTTTAATTTCCCATATTACACCAATAACTATAATCAGCTTATTATCGGTTCGAACGGAATCATTGGGTTTGCGACCGACTCGATGTTTTCGAGATTCAAGACGGCTATTCCGAATGCACAAACTCCGGACAACATGCTGGCCTGGATGTGGGATGATCTTAACCCTGATGATGTCGACAACCCTGGTGTACACGTCTATGTAGGAAATTCCGGCGGCAATTATGTAATGCAATTTGTGAACTACCCTGAATACGGAGCTGCTCCGGGGGACGTGATTAATGCCGAAGTAATTCTTTATCCCAATGGCGACATTTTATACCAGTATTTGTCAGTAGATTCCGGATTCGATATAGCCAATTCGGCAATTGGATTGGAAAATGCGGACGGCACCGATGGCATACAGGTAGCTTTCCTGACACCGTATGTAAAAAACAACCTGGCAGTAAAATTCAGTATTCCTTATCAATGGGTAAGATTGAACAAGTTCAGCGGTGCCTTGCTGGTCGGAGAAAGTGATACTGTCATCGCCAAGTTTACGTCAGGAGATCTAATCAACGGTGATTACAATGCCAATATTGTAATCTCCAACAGCGACCCCAATGACACGCGCGATCCATGGACAGTACCGGCACAGTTGACTGTATCCGATGCACCACCCTTTGTCTGCGGTGATTTTGACGGCAACGGTGTGCTGCAAAACATCGTTGATTTGAATTACTGGGTAAACTTTATATTTCGAGGCGGCCCGCCTTGCCCGGATTTACGCGCCGCCGATGTTGACGGCAGCGGCACGGTACAGAATATAATTGAATTGAATTATATGGTTAATTATATCTTCAGAAGCGGTCCGCCCCCGGCCTGCTGAAGGGAGATTTAAATTGGTGGCTCGTAAAATTTCAATATTTGTGGGATTGCTGATACTCTCGGCAACTATCAATGTCAGTGCCGAAGAAGAGCTTTACTTTCGTTTTGCCATTAAAGACCGGAAAGAAATCTCCCAGATAACACGTCTGGTCTCAATCGAAAATGTCCGCCAGGACACTGTTTATGCCATAGGCACCAATGCCATGGTTGAGAACTTGAGATTGGCCGGCTATGATATTGAATTCCTGCCTCATCCCAGTTCACTGGCCCGGCCACAAATGTCTGATAACAAAAGAGATATAACCGCCTGGGACGTTTATCCGACCTATACTGCCTACGTTCAAATGATGAATGATTTTGAGGCGAACTATCCGGGCATCTGCCGCACCTACAGTATTGGCAATTCCGTTCAGGGTCGGGAATTGCTTTATGTAAAGATTTCTGACAACGTTGACGTGCAGGAAGCCGAACCGGAAGTCATGTTCACCAGCACCATGCATGGTGACGAGACCACGGGCTACATACTAATGCTGCGGTTGATAGATTCCATTCTAACCACTTATGGCACTGATGCCGAAGTCACCGATTTGGTCAACGGCATGGAAATCTGGATAAACCCACTGGCCAATCCCGACGGTACCTATCGCACCGGCAACGGCAGTGTCTCCGGAGCTATTCGCTATAATGCTAACTTTGTCGATTTAAACAGAAACTTCCCCGATCCGGAAGATGGCGATCATCCCGACGGCAGCGCCTGGCAGCCGGAAACAATTGCCATGATGAACATTGCAATCCAACAAAGTTGGATCATATCGGCCAATTTTCATGGCGGCGCTGAAGTGGTCAATTATCCCTGGGATAGCTGGGTGGCACGCCATCCCGATGATGTCTGGTATATCGATATTTGCCGTCAATATGCCGAATCCTGCCAAGCACACGCCCCAGTGGGATACATGAACGATTTGAACGATGGCATCACCAACGGCTTTGACTGGTATGAAGTCAACGGCGGACGGCAAGATTACATGAACTATTGGCGGGGCTGCCGCGAAGTAACCATAGAATTATCCAACACCAAGCTTTTATCGGCCAGTTTACTTCCTGCTCATTGGGGCTATAACCGCATTTCATTCTTCGATTGGTTCAGGCAAGCCAACTTCGGCATTCGCGGCATTGTAACCGATTCGGCTACCGCCCTGCCTGTGGCTGCAACGATTTCAGTCATTGGTCATGATTTTGACAGCTCTGAAGTTTACACCGACCCGGATGTCGGCGACTATTACCGAATGATTGAAGCCGGGACATATTCTCTGCGCTTCACTGCCGATGGATATACTGCCAAAACTGTCACCGGCATAAATGTCACCGATTTCAACAGCACGGTTGTGGATGTTGAATTATCGGCTCTGACTGTGGGGCCCAGTCTGGATTATGTCAGTAACGATGCCGGCCAGGTTGATCCGGGTGACATAGTTCTTTTTGACATAACCCTGATAAACAACGGCGGCGGTAATGCTACCAACGTGGTGGCTGTTCTAAGCAGCGCTGACACATATGTAAGTTTCAACAATGACTCCTCTAATTATGCGACAATTACCGCGGTGGGTGGGACCGGCGTAAATTACGTTCAGTTTGAACTAAATGTGGCGGCTGACTGCCCCACGTATCACCAGGCCGATTTTGACCTGCATGTCACCGCCGACGGCGGCTATGACATTACTCTTGGATTCAGTATTACCATTGGTGAAGAGATCGAAGATTTTGAGACATCAGATTTCACCGAATATGATTGGACTATGGGCGGCAACGTGCCCTGGCTGATTACCGGTTCGACAATTTACGAAGGCGCCTACAGCGCCGCTTCCGGAAATATTGGCGACAATCAATCTTCGCTAATGTCAGTAACATTTGAGAACATGGCGGCCGGTACAGTTTCATTTGCCCGAAGAGTATCCTCTGAATCCAACTATGATTTTTTGCGCTTCTATATCGATGATGTCCAGCAAGGACTGTGGTCGGGGAATATCAACTGGTCCATCGTCTCCTACCCGGTTGATTCCGGCGGGCACACTTTCAAATGGAGTTTCACCAAAGATGGTACCATATCTTCCGGTTTGGACGGCGGCTTTATCGATTTGATTGAGTTCCCGCAAGTGCTTTCCGCTCCGACCTGGATTTGCGGCGACATCGACGGCAACGGACAATTCCAGGCGATTCTGGAATTGAATTATCTGATAAATCGAATTTTCCGAGGCGGTCCGCTCCCGCCAATTCCGCAGGCAGCCGATGTCAACGGTTCCGGCGGCCCCGCTAATATTCTGGATTTGAACTATATGGTGAACTTCATCTTCCGCGGCGGAGCGGCGCCGGCCTGTTTGTGAGAATTGCCGGCATCAAGCTGCTCAAAAGCACGATTTCAGTTTTCTCCAGCATAATCGTTCTGGCTGTTGTCACTTCTTCATTCTCAAATAACTCCACTGCTGAAAATTGCAATGAAACCATAAAAATTGACGGAGTGGAATACCCTGTGCCCGAACGCTGGTGCGGCAAAAAACTTGAAAAATTAAATCTGGCTGATTCAAAAAAACTGGCCAAGCTCCCCAAAGACCTTTCTTTAGACAGCTCCAAAATCTATGTCACGCTTGAGACCAAAAAAGCGCTCGTAAAAATGGCCGGTTCGGCGCAAAAAAGCGGAATAAACTTTATTGTCGATTCGGGCTTTCGCTCAATATGGTATCAAAGGGAAATCATTCGCAGACGGATGCAAAAAGGAGAGAATTACGAAAAACTAATCACGTTCGTAGCCCCGCCCGGATACTCGGAACACCACACCGGCAGAGCGGTTGATTTTGTCCCCAGCGAAGCCCGCTTCGCCTTTACTAAAACTTATAAGTGGCTAAAAGAAAATGCCGCTGAATTCGGATTCTATGAGACCTTTTCCGTAGATACTACCGGCACGACCCCCTGGGAATCGTGGCATTGGGTCTATGAACCAAAGTGATTTAGTTACTCTCCTCTTTTGTCCGGCGCAGATAACCATTGGCAATTTCCGATGATTCACCCTTATCATCGGTCGAGGTAATCTTTATTTTCAGGCTGTCATCGCTGACCACATCGACAAACAGATCATAAACATATTTTCCCCATTGGCGTTTGCCGTGGATTGATTTCCCTTTTACGCCGCCGGTGTACTCTACGTGATATCCAAAACTGTTCCAGATTTCCCAATTGAGCGAATCCTTATGACTGCCGTAGGCTAAATGACCGGAGTCGGAATACGTCAGGAGAAATCTTTCAGCCGTAATGGCCGTTCGCAAAAGTTTATTGATGCTGTCATATTCAAACGAAGCTTTGGCGTCAAGCGATGTGGGAATGCTGGTGAACGGTAAATAATATGTTCCCTCACCTTCCCATTTGCCGGCGAAGGCCTTAAGATCCAACCTGGCTTTTTCAGAAACAGAATTGTTCGCGAAGATTAGAGCTGATACAAAAACAATTATCAGAATCTTTCTGCTTGGCAGTTTACTCATTTCTGGGATCACTCCATTGTTGTAAGAACTGTTTCAAAACTATTCTACTCATATTCTAAACCAGGTGCATCAAATAAAAGTCGTTAACTCATCAAAAACATGGAAAGAGCAGTGTAATACCTTAATTGACAATAGGTTAAAACCAGGCTGCGCCTGTGTTTTTGATTGATTTACAAGGGTTTTTGGGGTACAATTAATTGTAAAATGTTAATAAATATGAAGCAATAAAAGGATTTTTTATATGGCATTGGAGAGACAGAAAATAGAGACCATCTTTTTAGAAGAGGAAATGAAATCCTCTTACATGGATTATTCCATGTCCGTCATTACCAACCGCGCGCTCCCCGATATCCGTGACGGCATGAAACCATCCAATCGCAGAATCCTGGTCGCCATGAACGATTTGAATTTGCAGCCCGGACGGCAGCATCGCAAATGCGCCAAAATCTGCGGCGATACTTCGGGAAATTACCATCCCCACGGTGAACAAGTTGTCTACCCGACACTGGTGCGTATGGCGCAGGATTTTAACATGCGCTATCCGTTAATCGATGGTCAGGGAAATTTTGGTTCAATCGACGGCGACGGCGCTGCGGCGATGCGCTACACCGAAGCCCGTCTTACTCCCATTGCCGTTGAGATCCTTGCAGATTTGGAGAAAGAGACTGTTGATTTCATGCCCAACTATGACGGCACTTTGCAGGAACCAAAAGTTCTCCCCGGTAAATTTCCCAATCTTCTTTGCAATGGGACTACGGGTATTGCGGTCGGCATGGCCACATCGATGCCGCCGCACAATTTGAATGAGATCGCCAGCGCCATTATTAGAGTAATCGAAAAACCGGAAGTGACCGACAAAGAACTTTTAAAACTGGTTCCGGGTCCGGATTTTCCGACCGGCGGAATCATTAACGGTCGCGAGGGGATCGAAGAAGCCTACCGCACCGGTCGCGGTCATATTCCCGTTCGCGCCAAAGCCGTTGTGGAAATACTTAAAAGCGGCAAAGAGATGATAGTCGTCAACGAAATCCCCTTTCAGGTCAATAAAGCCAATCTGCTGGAAAAGATTGCCGAACTGGTACGTGATAAAAAGATTGAAGGCATATCAGATTTAAGGGACGAATCCGACCGCGACGGCATGCGCATAGTTATCGAACTCAAACGCGACGCCCAGGCGGATATCGTACTAAACCAACTCTACAAGCACACCACCATGGGAGTAACGTTTGCGGTAACGCTTCTGGGACTCGATCACGGCGTCCCCAAACTGATGTCACTTAAACAGCTGATTGAGTGCTTCATCGAACATCGCCACGAAGTGGTGGTGCGCCGCACCAAATATGACCTGCGCAAGGCCGAAGAGCGGGCGCACATTCTCGAGGGTTACAAAATTGCCCTCGACAATATCGATGCCGTCATTCAGCTGATCAAAAAATCAAAAGACGCTCCCACCGCCCGCGTAGGCTTGATGAAGCAGTTCAAGCTGACTGAAATCCAGGCCAATGCTATTCTCGATATGCGTCTGCAGCGGTTAACTGGTCTCGAACGTCAGAAAATTCAAGAAGAATATGAAGAGCTCATCAAAAAAATTGAGCAATTCAAAGCCATACTGGGTTCAAAAGAACTGCGGATGAACATCGTCAAAGAAGAAACTCTTGACCTTAAGAAAAGATTCGGCGATGACCGCCGCACCGAAATTCAAGCCGCAGCTGAAGAATTGACCGTCGAAGATTTAATCGCCGAAGAAGACATGGTCATTACCATTTCGCACGCCGACTACGTCAAACGCCTGTCGGTTTCGGCATATCGTAAACAGCAGCGCGGCGGCAAAGGGATAATCGGCATCGAAACTCGTGAAGATGATTTTGCCGAGCATCTGTTCATCGCTTCGACCCACGAATACATTCTGTTTTTCTCCAGCTTAGGCCGTTGTTACTGGGTGAAGGTGCACGAAATACCCATAGCCGGACGCATGGCCAAAGGGAAGCCGATTGTGAATATGTTTAAGATTGAAGCCGGTGAGACTATAACTGCCTTCTGCCGAGTGCGAGAATTCACTCCTGACAGATTCATCGTCATGGCCACCAAACAAGGTGTGATCAAGAAAGTATCATTAGATGCATTCTCCAATCCACGCAGCGCCGGAGTCAACGCCATGAATTTGCCTAAAGGTGATGAACTGATAGAAGCGCAGATCTCCGACGGCACCCACGAAATCGTACTGGCTACCCGCAAGGGTATGGCTATTCGCTTCCCTGAAGAGAAAGTCCGCCCGATGGGACGCACCGCCTACGGCGTAAGAGGTATCAAGCTGGATAAAGGCGACTATGTCATTGGTATGGTGGTGGTCAAACGTGACTCGACACTATTGGTTGTAACCGAAAATGGTTACGGCAAACGCACCAATATTGAAGATTACCGAATCACCAACCGCGGCGGCAAAGGTGTTATCAACGTCAAGACTTCGGACCGTAACGGCGAAGTGGTGGCAATCAAAGAAGTACTCGATAACGATGAGCTTATTTTGATTACCAAAAGGGGCATTGCCAACCGTCAGCCGGTCAAAGATATCCATGTCATCGGACGCAATACGCAAGGCGTACGGTTGATTTCACTTAAGTCGGGTGATTTAGTGACTGATGTTGCCAGAGTAGTCAAAGAAGACGAACAATAGATTTACAATCACAGCCGAATACCGAAATTCAGGACCAGAGTTTCTTCACCCGGGTCCCAGTTCAGCCAAAGAGTAACTTTTTCGGTTCGGGCAAACTTGGCCGACATCACTCCCAGAATATCAGCTGTGATATCTTTCATCGAGAATCCGACCAAGGCGTCGCTGTCATCATGAACTTCTTTGAGAAGCCCAAAAGCCAGCGCCGGCATTGGGCCAATCATTTCTGTTAATATTGCCGAACCATAAAAGTGTTGAAATTTGTCCGGTACCGTGAATTTATAGGCGTCGTCGCGGACATAATACCAAGGATCATGATCCGGTGATTTCGCCTTGGTCTCCTCGGCGGATGCAAATGTCAAAACAAGAATTACAATGCCCAAGAAGAGTGAAGCTTTTAGAGCGTTTGCTTTTAGTGAATTTAGTTGTTTAGTCATAAGGGTTAATTGTTACTTGGTAATTGCTCAAATTTCGTGCCAAAACGCATTAGAAATACAGATTATATAAGCCCCTGGATCACAGTAACTTGGGATGGTTTATGAGTGTGGCTTTTTTCCCGCGATGACTGATAATGCAGTTTAAATCACAGTATATGATTTTGGGCGCACCCCGGCGAATTAAAGACGGTTTACTCCCAAACGATTACTGCAATATATTCACGAATGCCATACCCGGGTGAGATAGCGGCATTAGCCACGGCCGTATTCTGGGCGGTTACTTCTGTTTTTTTCTCAGAAGCCGGCAAACGAATCGGCTCTTTCAATGTCAATAAAATCCGTCTCGTCATGGCGGTGATAATTTACAGCATTTTATTGACTATTACCTCCGGCAGCCCGATTCCGACCAATATAAATTCCCAGCAGGTGTTTTGGCTGGGACTGTCAGGTTTTATAGGGCTGGTACTCGGCGACAGCTGCGGTTTTAAAGCGCTGGTCATGATTGGCCCGCGACTCATGACTTTGCTCTATGCCACCGCTCCCATTTTTGCATCGATAATAGCCTGGATATTTTTGGGAGAAGAGTTGAGACTTGTTGAAATATTGGGAATAGCGATCACGATGGGAGGTGTCGGCTGGGTTGTAACTGAAAGAAAATCGAACAATCATTGGCAATCAAACCAGAGGAACAATCACCCCGATTCCGGCTCATTGCGGTATGGAATACTTTTGGGGATTGGAGCTGCTTTAGGACAGGCTCTGGGATTGGTTTTGGCCAAGCAGGGGATGTTTCACGCCGGTAGTGCGGTTGATGCCATGCCCGCATCTTTCATTAGAATGATAGTTGCGACAATCAGTATCTGGCTCATTTCAGCAGCAAGAGGGAAATTGGGAGGGGTAGTGACATCTCTTAAGGACGCGAAAGCACTGAAGCTCTGTTTAGGTGGGACATTTTTCGGCCCGTTTCTGGGAGTCTGGATGTCGCTGGTGGCGCTGGAGTATATCAGAACCGGCGTGGCTGCGACATTGAACGCTACCACGCCGATAATGATCATTCCGATTGTCATGGCCTATTACAAAGAGCGGGTATCCTGGCGCGCCGTTATCGGCGCCTTTGTCGCAGTAGGCGGAGTTACTATCCTATTTTTAACTTAGAGTAATCTTCTCGTTACAAAGAAGAAAGCCGGTCGTTTCGGTTTTGCGGGGAACTCCACTCTCCAGAGAAAAAAGACCCATAATAAACTCAAAACCCCTTTGACTTGTTCGGGCCAATTCTGGCCAAGCATGTAAAGCAGATAGGCCAGCGTTACACCGAAGAATATTCTTATGATTGCCGGCCAACCGCCGGATCTGGCGTACCAGTACATCGAATAGACCAGAAAGACAATGATCAGAGCCGGTGAGAATAAAAACACCAGCCACTGCCAGAAATCGAGCGAAGTTGAAAACAACATGCTCGAAGGCGGCGCGTACGAAATCCAGATCAGATGCAGCGCCCAGAGAAACGCAGAAAGCGTAAAGTAGATTAATGCTTCAACCGTGTTCTTCTTGAGGTTTCTGAAGAAAGATATTCCTGTAATTATTCCCATCGCGGCCACGGCAACCAGTACGATTACCATGGTGTCTCCCAGCCAGTAGTCAATGTTATGTGTCATAATGTCTCCTCGACTGGCCTATTAGGTAATTCTTATGCCAATCGCCGAGCTGAAAAGGAGCAATCTGGCTAAGTTGTTGCTGTGTTTGGGGTAAGGATAAGAACCAACGTACAATTTGGGTAGCCCGACACGGAATTAAGCCGTGCAAACTATTGCAATAAAAAAGCCCCGACAGTACAGTCGGAGCTTTTCAAGACTTTTCTAAAGTTGATATTATTTATTCAATTTCTTCATCATCAGTTGATGGTTTAGTCAACTCTTGAACCACGCTGGTTATCTGTTCCGGGCGTTTGTCTTTGAGTTTCCCTTTGTATTTTTTCAGTTGCCCCTTAATTTTTTCGACCACGGCGTCAATGGAACTGTAAATATCATCAGTGTCGGCGGTGGCAGTCAGGGTTTGATTGTAAACCCTGATTTTCAATTCTGCTTTTTTTCGGTGTTTTTCCGAATCAAGTATCAAATCTGCCGAGATAATATTATCAAAGAATCTTCTCAATCCGTCAATTTCCGCTTCGGCTTTCTTTTTCATTTCGCCGCTTAAGTCGAAATGCCGGGCAGTTATAGTCTTCAGCATAAATAGAATCTCCTTTCCTCGCGCCTCATCTATTATGAACGGGAAGGCATAATAATAGTTTTAGTATTAGACATGCGATTACTTTTATTACAGATTAATTGCCCCCTAGGAGAAAAATCACTGCTGGTGCCAAGTAGACTTAGTGTCATGGGCTGTTTCATCCTATCGAAACAGGCAGGTCGGGCCTGCATTAATTTTTTCAGTTCAGGCGCTGACGCGTTTTCTAAGCCGCGCCGGCGGAATCTTTAATTCTTCACGGTATTTGGTTACGGTTCTCCGCGCCAGCTTGATCCCTTCACTATTCAACAGCCGATAAATCTCCTGATCCGACAAAGGCTGGTCGGTGGCTTCAGCCCCTATAATCTCTTCAATTCGTTGTTTGACCGAGCGCTTGGACATGTCGGTGCCGTCGTCGCGGGCAATGCCGGAGTTGAAGAAATGTTTTATTTCGTAAACGCCGAAGGGCGTCTGAACATATTTGCCGTTGGAGACTCGGCTGATTGTTGCTACGTTCATATTGACCATCTGCGCGATCTCTTCCATAATCAGGGGTTTCAAAAAGGCCGGGCCTTTGTCAAAAAAATCCCTCTGCCGGCTGATAATTGATTCCATAACCCGGATCATGGTCGAGCGGCGCTGGTTAATGGCGTTTAAGAGCCAGCGCGCTTGTTCCAGCTTTTGTTTGATATAATTTTTGGTATCGTCTGAAGAAGTATTACCTCTTCTGACCAGCTGCTTGTATCCCTGGCTGATTCGTAGGCGGGGCATGTGGGAATCATTGTGCATGACTGCAAAGCCGTTATCAAGCCTTTCGATGATTAAATCCGGCACTACCGGCATGGCACCCTGGTCAAACCGTCCGTGGGCAGGTGTCGGCGACAAAGTCCTGATCACTTCCAAAGCCGACTGCACTTTTTCTTCAGTTGCCCCCATCAGTCGGGAAAGCTGAAGAATCGATTTCCTGTCCAGTTCAGTGATGTACTGGTCGACTATTCGATAAGCCAGAGTATCTTCCATGGTCTTGTCTTTTAGCTGAATTAATAGAGACTCCCGTAAGTCACGAGCGCCAACGCCCGAGGGGTCAAAACGCTGAATCAAAGTCAGGATAGCTTCAATTTTCTCTTTGGGAGTTTTTAGTTCCGCCGCCATTTCTTCGGCGCTGAAGGTCAGATAGCCATCGGGAGAGATATTACCTATGATATACTCGCCTATTAGCTGTTCTTCTTCACTCAGCTTGAGTAAATGCAACTGTTCCTGAAGATGATGGTAAAGATTGTTAGTTTGGGCAGCACTTCCCTGAATTATCTCTTCCGGGTGCTCTCTGTATTCATTTACTTTGTAACCGTTGTCTTCGTCCTGAAGGAATTCCTCCCAATCGACGCTCTCTTCTTTGCCATTTTCATTCTTATCGGCGGTTACATCAAATTCGGCGTCATCCTCTACTTTGGTCTCGGTTTCCAATTCTTCAACTTCTTCCAATAAGGGATTAGTAGCCAGTTCCTGGCGGATGGTCTGCTCCAGCCGTAAAGCCGGCATTTGCAGCATTTTCAAGGACTGAATCAGCTGCGGCGCCAAAGTCTGGGTCTGTCTAAGTTGAAGCTGCAATTTCATAGTTTTTCTCGATGTCTTATCTTGCGGGCAAAACCCGCAAGCTTAGCCCCTTTTAATCATTTTATCGGTATCGCCAGTCCTCAAGTTTACGCAAAGTCAGAACATCGTTCACTTATTAAACACTGCAATTATTGTGTTAGTTAAGGCGAAATTTTTCACCTAAATAAATCTTTTTGGCCTCGGGGTCATTGGCCAGGAATGCCGAAGTACCTGATTTCAGTATTTTGCCATCGCACATTATATACGCCCGATTGCATATGGACAGTGTCTCCCGAACATTATGGTCAGTTATGAGTACTCCCAGCCCTCGTTCCACCAATCTGGTAATTATTCTCTGAATGTCTTCAACTGCCAGAGGATCAATTCCCGCAAATGGCTCGTCGAGCAGGATGAATTTGGGTTCATTGACCAGCGCCCGTGTAAATTCTACTCGGCGGCGCTCGCCTCCGGACAGGGTGTAAGCCTTATTCTTTCTAAGTTGAGAAATGTCGAGTTCTTTTAACAGCTCCTCCAGTCTTTCTCTTCTTTGAGTTCGGGAGAGCTTGCGAAACTGAAGTATCGACATGATATTTTGCTCCACCGTCATTTTGCGAAAGACCGATGGTTCCTGCGCCAGATAGCCAATCCCCTGCCGGGCCCGTTTGTACATGGGCTGTTGGACGATATTCTGACCGCCCAGAAAAACATCACCACTGTCGGGCTGCACAAATCCGATTATCATATAAAAGGTTGTTGTCTTGCCGGCGCCATTCGGCCCCAACAATCCAACTACTTCGCCGGGATTAACAACTATTGAAACGCCATCAACCACTGCTCTACGCCGGTAATACTTTTTTAGTTCAAAGGATTCTAATGTAGCCATTTACAATATAAATATAGGCCTAAAGGCCGCTTATACCAATACAAATTGGCTTTTTAGCACTAATCTTGCTATATATTTGTATCATAGTTTAAGTATTTTAGAAAGCTTAAAACTGACTGATATTTTTTAAACAAATGGAACCGCTACGGGTTCAATAGCCAAAAGGGATTGGAACTGATGAAGTTAAGAATACTGGCCGCTTTGTCAATTATCATCCTGGTCGGTTGCAGCAAATCTCCACAGGAAAAAGTCAGTGACCTATTACGCACCGGATACCAAAGTTTGGAGAGTTTCGAGTTTGAAAAGGCACAAGAAGCCTTTAATCAGGCTGTTGCCGAAGCCCCGGGTTACCCTTATGACCGATTAGGCAAAGGTCTGATTCTGGAACAGCAGCTGTTTTACTATGATGCACTTAACGAGTACCTCGACCTGGCAGTTTTATTTCCCGACTCGGCTTTGGTCTACGGCGGCATCTATCGGATGTACACCCAGTTCGGTTATCATGACCGGGCGCTCGAGGCGGCTGCCAAGTATTATGAACTTTCTCCCCAAAGCGAGGACGCGGCCATGGCCAAGATTCAAGGCTTGTTTAACTCCCGCGAGTTTATCATGGCACGACAGGAAATTGAAACTGCAGCAGGTGAAGCACTGAACAAAAATAAGGCTGAATGTCTGACAGCGCTGGCTTATTGTTACTTAAACGAATTCGATTCGGCAAGGGCTTATCTTGGGCAAGTAATGGCTGCTCCCTTAACCAGTCCGACACAATATTTAATTTGCGCCGATGTCTTAGAGGCAACCGGCCTAATTGATTCTGCCATGATATTGAGTCGCAGTTCCGCTAGTGCAGCTTCGGCTCCAGTTTCTGTAATCTACAGGCATTTTAACAGAGCTCTGGCCAACAACTATTACGGCGACACCCGACAGATTATCAGACTCTTGGAACAAAGAGGCGCCGGCAAAGAAATAACGACGGCGCTCGAAGTCCTTATTGCCAAAGACCAAAAGAATTTTACTAAATCAAGAGTCCTCGACTCCGATTACCTCGTGGCCACACCGAAAAACATCAGTTCCATAATCTTTGATATGGAAGCAGGCGGTCCCCAATTTTCGGATCCGATGACAGTACTTTCACTGCAAACCTCCGCGCAGCTTTACATGGAAGACAATAATTATAATGAAGAACTTAAGACTTTTGTGAAAACTCAAATTGAACTATTCAAAGCGAGGTCGGAGGATTTAGTCTCTGCATGGGGGGAATTAAGTCCATTACAAGCTCCGATTGCCCAGTCAAGGCAGGTCAAACTAACTGTCGCCTACCTGGAATACCGAACGGGCCAGTTCGAACCGGCTTTGAAAAGACTTAAAGAACTCCGGGCTTCATATTCAACCAGACCGGACTGGTTGACAGAAATTGCCGAGATCTACGCACACCCATCCATACATATCTTCGATACCGCTCTGAAAATTTATGATGAAGCATTGAAAAATGATAAATGGTATGAGGATGCATTCATAGGCAAAATCAAAACCTTACGATACCTTGGCCGGTTTCGGGAGGCTTTGAACGAGTTCGCAAAATATCCCCAGTTTGAAAAGAATTTTCGCGAAATAGTAATGCTCAAGGCCTTGTGTTTAAGCGAAAATAATGATTTTGCGACTGCGTTCGATATATTTGAAAAAGAAGGCGTCTACCTAAAAGGGAATATCGAGCCTTTCAGGGAATTCGCATCGATTCTGGAAAGAAAATATCGCGATAAAGAGCTTTTGCGATTGGCAGAAACATGTGCCGGCTGGGCCGAAGAAAATGTCGACATATTGATGTTTTCTGCCCGGCTATTGAACGACCAGAAAAATTACGCACAGGCTTTGGAATTAAGTCAAAAAGTTTTGACTATTGAACCGGGCTTCATTGAAGCCAGAATTCAAAAAGGCCGGGGACTCTATGGACTGAAACAACGCACCGAGGCGTTGGAATTGTTTGAAGAAATCTTTATAGAGCAATCTTTTGATGGCGACATCAATTATTACTTTTCAAACATTCTGGCCAATGAAAAAATTGACCACGATCGAGCCACCAATATGGCTCGCTCGGCTGTCCGCGCCTTCTATAGCGATGAAAAGGCGTTTCTAAACCTTTGCCAAGTATACGCCGCTTACGGGGACCACAAATTTGCCTATGGCGATGCTGGCAAGGGGATATCGGAGTTTCCTAACTCGGCACAGTTGTGGTACCAACTCGGCCTGGCATCGCACAATCTCGGGCGAGCCAACGCGGAAGAACACTTGAACAAAGCGATTGAATTTGGTCTGGGCGGCGAAGATCTGGTAAAAGCCAAAGAAATTCTCTCCAAACTTTAATCTTCAAGAACCCGGCTCGGAAATATCTCTTTAAGTCTAATTACTTGGTCTAAGCTGTTCTTTGTTTTATTCTTAGCTCATCTTAGGAACTTAAAATGGATGAACTGCCAGGATAATTATGCCGCCATCAGGAAACCCTATTCTAGTAACCGGCGGCGCCGGCTATGTCGGGTCGGTGCTGGTGGGTCTGTTACTTACCGGAGATTATAATGTGCGGGTAATCGATAATCTGATGTACAGTCAGAGTTCTCTTGATGTTTATCGAGGGTCGAAAGGTTTGGAACAAATTAAAGGAGATATTCGGAGTTCAAGTGACGTGGAAATAGCTCTGAAAGACGTTAGGCAGGTAGTTCATCTGGCGGCGATAGTGGGCGATCCGGCTTGCGAAAAGAATCGAGATCTGGCAACCGAAGTCAATCAAAGAGCAGCGGAACTATTATTCAAAAAATCGATTGAGCATGAAGTCGAACGATTTATTCTTGCTTCGACTTGCAGCAATTACGGCCGAATGGAAAATCGCGAAGTTTTTCTGGACGAATCATCGGCACTAAAGCCAATATCTCATTATGCCCGGCTCAAAGTAGAGGTTGAAAAATTATTACTAAATGAGAAAAAGTCTAAAATGGCATCTGTCGTACTCCGTTTTGCCACAGCGTACGGTCTGTCACCGAGACCCCGGTTGGATTTGACTTTAAACGAATTTACGACGACTCTGGCTTTGGGAAAAAAGCTTCAAGTTTATGGCGAACAGTTCTGGCGTCCCTATTGCCACACCCATGACCTGGCTCGTGCCTGCATTTTAGCTTTGGAGGCAGACAATAAAAAGATTTCCGGAAAGGCTTTTAATGTCGGTGCTTCCCATGAGAATTATCAGAAGAAAACGCTGGTGGATTTGATTCTAAAAAGAATTCCCGAGGTGAAAGCCAATGTCGAGTACATTAAAAAAGATGAGGACCCGCGGGATTATCGGGTAAATTTTGACTTGATTAAGAAAACTCTGGGATTCAAGAATTCAAAAACAGTGGTCAACGGAATAAGTGAATATATTGCGGCTGTTCGTTCAGGCCAGATAATTGATATGGACAACCCGATATATCGTAACTCATGAATTAAATATGGAAGCAGTCATATTAGCCGGCGGGCAGGGAACACGACTTCGTCCGCACACCGACGAAATCCCCAAGCCGCTTTTGCCGGTGGGGGGAAGGCCGGTTGCAGAAATTCTCCTCAAGCAAATGCAAAAGACTGGAGTGAAACACGTTTTCCTGGCCGTCAATCATCGCTCTGAACAAATAATCACAGCCATAGGAGATGGTCGAAAATACGGGCTTAAAATTGATTATTCCCAGGAAAAACAGCCGCTATCTACAGTCGGCCCGCTTAAGTTAATAAAAAATCTTCCGGAAAATTTTATCGTGGCCAACGCCGATGTACTAACTGATTTGAATTTCAACGACATTTTTCAGACTCATTTGAAGAATAAAGCAAATCTCACGGTGGCCACTTATGCCCGCACCCTTCCGACAGATTTTGGCGTATTGACTGTTAGTGACAGCGGCATGGCGGTCGGATTCAATGAAAAACCGGTTTTCAATTTCATAGTTTCGATGGGTATATATGTCTTTTCGAAATCAATTCTGGATTTTGTGCCATCAAATAGACCGTTTGGATTTGACCAGCTGATGCTCACTCTTTTTGACCAACACATTCCCGTTCATACATACCCCTATAACGGGTACTGGCTGGATATTGGGCGAATCGATGATTACCAAAAAGCCAACGACGATGTCAAAAGAATCAGCGATTTGATTTCTTAATTGTGGTCAGCTTTTGTTCTGGCCTCAACAGCAGGACACTGGCGGCTTTGCTCTTGACGAGTTCTTTCGAGATGGGGACATTCCAGTATTTTCCATCGCGCCACATTTGATTGAAGTCAAAAAAGTGCGGGCTCATTGGATTACCGGAATTCCCGGCCGGTAAAACGAACACAGCTCCGTCCACATCGGCAAAATCAATCACAAACCTCCAGCTGGGTCCGACAACTGTCTGGTATGTATCGTCATCATTAGCCACAATGTATGAGGCATTCAAGGTGCCGGCTGTCCCTGACCAGGGCCAGGTGCCTTTATTAAGTTCAAGTAATCCGCCAATAATTGGCACCTCGTTCATTGGATGGCGCATGGTCAGACTGTTGAAATCTCTCCATGACTTTTGACCAACTATTTCTATTGCCTTCGAGATGGCCCTTTGGGCGATATCATCTTTTGATTCAACCGCATCGGTGGAAATGTCGTCAAACCAAAAATGATACGCTTCATTATGAAATACCTCATCGAGCCAAAGGGTGCGAACCCCCTGGTACATATCTCCCAGTTCATCCTCGAAAGCCAATTGTTTAAGCTGTGTCAAGAACACCATTATTATTGCAGTTTCTTTAGAATCAAGCACTGTCGAGCCCTGCCAATTGTTAATCATGTCTGAATGCTCGTGGTGCCCCAGTTCGACTAACAGTCTGGCAATGTCCCAGCGCCAGCGAAGTAAATAAGCGTCAATACGATCTTGTTGAAAACTTCTGTAATCATTGGCTGTAATCAGCTCTTTGTCATTCAGAAGTTGACTTATTCGAATTATTCTGTCGGCCGCAAAGCTTCCCGACAAAGCAGGGAACTCTAAACTGCGAGTGGGTAGGTTGTTAGACGATGCCAACCACCCCTGTGCTGGATTAAAGCATTGCGGAGTTTTTTGCAGCGGATAGTACCCCTTCCATTCAAAATCATTGTTCCACTCCGATGCAAAGATACCACTCCCTTTGGCAGGTCTCACTGGCAGCGGCGTCCCCAGCTGGTAACCAAAATTGCCATTTACATCTGCGTATATCCAATGAGCATTGAGAGCGCCAAGTGAAGTCACTAGTTTTTGAAATTCATTGAATTCTTTTACCGCATGTAGCGCAAATCCCGAACTGGCAGTGACATTGATATCCGTATCAAATCCGGCCCAGCGTAACGACTGGACAGTCGAACTATCAACGTCTATTAATACAGGACCGTGGCGAGTTAGCCTGGTTGTCAACACTATCGGTGTGTCCAGTCCCGACACCAAAATCGTATCGGTCACGTTATCAAATGATTTCCAACCGCTCGGCGTTAAGTATTGACTGCTGTCTTTAGGATTGACTTGCTCCGAATAGAAATCAGTTATGTCGATTCCACCGGCCGTAAAGGCCCAGGCCGCCTGAGCGTTGTGCCCCATGATTACAAAGGGAAGGCCCGGTGTTGAAATGCCCAAAACATTGATGTCTTTCTCTGCGATATGCAGTCCGACCATATACCAGAACTGGGGGAGTTGATTGATTTGCAGGTGCGGATCTGATGCCATAATAGCGTGGCCGCTGGCGCTTTTATGCGGGCCGACTGCAAATGCATTCGAGGAATTGCTCATCAAGTAGGGATCAATCTGGTCAGGTGAAAATGGTGACGATAAGTAGCTGTTTGAAATAGAATCTGCGAAACCAAATCTTTTAGATTCTGGAATAGTGACCGGCGCCCAGTCGGGATACACATAAGACAAGGAACGTGCTTTTTCTTCGCCGACTTTTTCTTTCAACTGTAAATAGAATTGATCGTGGTTCTGAAGAGCATCAGAATACCAGGTTTGAAATGACAAAAGAGTCAGACAGTCGTAGATTGTCCATTCTTCAAAATCGGCGCCCAACAGGAGATATTCAAATGGGGGCGCTCCCGAAGTCTGCTTATAGGCGTTTACACCTTCGGCATATGCCTGCAGGCGTAGCCTGTTTATTTCATCGAGTCCCGGCAGAGCCTTTTGAGCCAGTCGATTATGTCCTATTTGTCGCTGCTTTTCGTCAATGTCGAGCGTGATAGTCCCCAATAGCTCCGACATGCGCCCTTGTGACATGCGCCGCGCCATGTCCATTTGGAACATCCGGTCCGAGGCTTGCAAATAACCCATTGCAAAATATCCGTCTCGCTCATTCTCCGCCCAAATCTGGGGTATGCCCATGGCATCGAAAGTTATCTGAATCTCCTTTTCGATTCCGTTGACTGTAACTGTTCCATCTCGTTCAGGAACAGAGTTTTTAAGCCAGAAAAAGAGATACAAACTGCCGCCGACGATAGTTGCCAGCACCACAGTCAAAAGCATGAACAGAATTTGCTTGGTTTTCCGTTGCATTACTTTGTCAGATTGTGAATTAAGTCAGAAAAATGGGGATTATCGGTGCCGAACATTAATTGTTGAAATAGTTGATTTCATGATTAATTGCCGCCAATAATGAAATATGGCAGTCGGCAAAGCAACAACATAATTGCATGAGGCAAAAACGGGCCAAAGACAACGAAATTGACCTTGTACGAACAAATCCGCATTGCTCTCTGTTTAATGTAGTACAGATATGCTAAAATCGTCTATGAAGAAAAGGATCGGCTGATGAAAAAGAAGATGCTATTCCAAAATATTCTCTTTCTGGCAGTTTTGGCTGGCGGGCTGACTGCAATTCCCATTATAAATTCCTGCGATGGCGGCTCCGGCACCGGATATGACGGCGGTGGAAATCCTACCCCGAGAGAATTCTCATCGGGAGATCTTAATCCCAGTCCCCCACAGTCTTTCACCCACGTATTCAATACTGCCAAATCGATTCCTTATTATTGCCGCCACCACGGTGGTCCGGGCGGTGTGGGAATGTCGGGTGTTATCACTGTCAATGCCGGCGGATCACCCAGTAGAACAAATGTCAGCATAATTTCATCCACTTTACCGGATTTGACCATTGACGTTGGTGATACCATTACCTGGACCAATAACGATACGTCGCCGTATCCAACAACCCACACAGTCGAGTCAGACAACTAGAAAAGATTTTTCCTTTTCGTTTTAAGAAATTCGGGCCGGAACTATCACGACAGTTTTGCCGTCCCACTGAAGTCTCTTTTGAATCGCGAAAGCGGTTTCATTATGAAGTATGCGCTGGAACCACTTCTCCTTTTCGAATAACACCTTGCCGGCAAAAAATGTTACTCTGGGAAATTCTTTTGATACTTCCAGACAAAGTTTTTCAACTTCGTCGACCGCATCGGTACCGACTGAAAAGCGGTAAGTTGCGGGAATTCCCTGGCCGCGGGCATATTCCACGTACTTCTTCAAGTTCTCTTCAACATTTTCTCTAAGGTGCTCGATAGTCCCTTCACCTTTGAATTCCCTTGAATCAATAATGCCGACCGACAAAAACACAACCCCCTTGAAATAATTCGGGAAATTGCGGAAGGCGTTGAGAAATGTGTGTAGACCCAATCCGCCGTACCCCCCCACCAAAACAGCCGCAACGAGATTGGAAGGTTCCGGCTCGGCATTGGTTTTACTCTCTATTCGTGGCGCCAACATCAAATCACTATAAAGTTTCTCCAGTTTTTTGGAAACACTTCGATAGTGCTTTTTGATAAGAAAACAAAGCATGACCACCAGTGATGTTATCGCCAATGTGATCCAGCCGCCTTGGAAAAACTTTTCGTGAATAGTCACTCCCAGAATTATTATGCACATGGTCAAGCCGACAGCGTGAATGAATATCTTTTTGTGCCAGTCCGGTTGTTTTTTTCGCTCGCGAATCCAGTGACGGCACATCGAAGTTTCTGTTATTGAAAAAGTAAGAAATACATTGATGCTGTACATCACCACGATGTGGCGGACATCGCCGTGGGTGTAAATCAGCGCGGCCATCGCTGCCAAGCCCATTAACAGAATTCCGTTTTGCGTGGTCAGTCTTTCAGAGAATGAAGCAAATTTATGCGGTGCCCAGGAATCAACGGCCATATTACCCAATGCCCTTGGACCAGCAAGAAATCCGGCTTGTGCAGCAACCACCAGCAAAGCACCTTCCGATACTAAGGTAATCACGACTAACACCGTACCCAGCGGAACATTTCCTACAACTTGTTCGATCAGAACTGCATTCATAGTTTTCCCCGGAATTGATACCACATTCCACAGCAAGTAGCAGAGTAATAGTCCCGAAGCGGTAAATGCGAGCGACACGGCCATGTACAGCATCGTACGTTTGCCGGTTTCCACTCTCGGCTCTCGCATGATTCCCAAACCATTTGAGACAGCTTCAATTCCAGTGTAAGTTCCGCCACCCATAGAATAGGCGTGTATGAAAATCAGCATCAATCCGCCAATTCCCAAAGTGGTCAGACCATTTGAAAAACCTTCACTTGCGGAACTAATCGTCTCCGGCAGTTGCGCGGCGTGGCCAATTATGCCACCGATAATCAGCACGGTATGGGTCAATACGAATAGAAGAAATATGGGGGTGAGAATAATGACAGATTCTTTGACTCCTCTAAGGTTTAAGACAATCATCGCTATTATCAGGAACGCCTCAACTGGGAGTTTCAAGAAATGCCATTCCAAGGGGATAAAACTGAACAAGGCGTCGCCCGCGGCAGCAATCGAAATAGTTATGGTAAGGACATAATCCACCAAAATTGCACTGCCCGAAATTACTCCCGCCCGCGGACCAATAAGTTTGGAGGCAACGATATACCCCCCACCTCCAGAAGGGAAGAGTTCGATTACACGGCTGTAAGCATAGGACAAAACTCCTACTGTAAGAGCCATCACGAACGCGAGTCCAATGGCCAGGTAGGTATGTTCGCCTAAAGAGCGAAAGGCTTCTTCAGGACCATAAGTCGATGAAGACAAGCCATCAGCACCAAGTCCCACCCAAGCCAGAAAGGCAATCAATGAAAGATGCTTATAAATCGAGCGATCAGCCAGATTCCGCGGCGGTCCAATCAAAACGCGTTTGACACGAGTGCCAAATGATTGTTTGGATTCCGAATTATTCAGGGAAGAATTGTCAGATGACTTGTTATTCGAATCTTCCAACTGCACCCTCCTTGGGGTATGGAAAAGCCGCCCCGGCGGCGGGAACATCCCGGCTCACGGCCTGCGAGGTTAGCTGACGGGTTAGGGATTCCGGATGTCCCTTTCCTCAAGTTAAGGAATTCACCCCGGGAAATCTTGGGTCCCCCGCTCTCCATAATTAAATCGGAGATTAGGCGTGGAATAATCGTGCTAATCTATTTAGTTGATAGAAATAGTCAAGTTTGTTGCTGAATGCCGAAATTCGACTTTAAATGAAATAAAGGCCACCCGCACTCCCCTCGCGTGCGGGCAGCCCCTTCACCAAAGAGAAAAGAAGAACGGAGTACCTCGACAGTACCCTTCGAGCAAAAATGACAGTTACACTCAAGCAACAGTCGTGCCTTTTTCTCAAGAGCTTCTGTGACCAGTGGGACAAGTACTTTCAGTTCAATATCTTATGGGCAATGCGACAATACACTTGCGAGTTGTGATTGAGATGATTCTCGTATGATATTACGAACTTGGAATCAAAAAAAGCGGTAAGTGTCTTTAATATAGACACTTACCGTCACCAAGGAATAATACTGTATTTCGTGTCCGATTACGGTTTTTGCCCGTAAACGAATAGTTAAATACTGTTTAGCCGGCCAAACTTATGCCATACCGCTTAAGTTTGGTGCGCACAGTCGCCTCGTGAATGCCCAACATTCTTGCGGCATGTGATTTATTCCCTTTCGCCGCCAGGAGCGCTTCAAGAATCAACTGTCGTTCGAACTCCTCAACCCGTTCGGTCAACGAACTGTCTTTGGATTCATATTCGTCCGACAATAATGACCTCGAAAGTTCTACGATGTCACCTTCCGCGACCAACTTCGCCATCACTTCCAGCTTCCTCACTTTGTTCTGAAGTTCCCGCACGTTGCCAGGCCAGTCATACTCGAGAAACTGTTTGAGCATTTCCGTCGGCACTTGCTGGCCTTCTTTTAGTAAAGATGAATCCTTTAAGAACTGATTCAAGAGCATCGGGATGTCCTCTTTGCGATCCCGAAGAGATGGTATACAAAATGACATACCGCTCAAGCGGAAGAACAGATCGCGCCGGAATCTTCCCTGCTCGACCATGACATCGAGATCACGGTTGGATGCCGCTACCAGTTTAATGTCTAGTTCTACTTCTTTTGTACTCCCGAGCGGGGTCAGTTTTTTATGCTCGAGCACGCCCAGAAGTTTGGCTTGAAGCGACAATGGCATATCGCCGATTTCGTCAAGAAATAGGACACCTCCATTGGCCGCTACAAACAAGCCCGGCTTGTCATTCTCTGCTCCCGTGAACGCGCCGCGTTTGTGCCCGAACAGTTCCGACTCCAGAAGTGTTTCCGGAACCGAGGCACAATTGATGGCAATGAAGGGGCTGCCCGGTCTTACTAGGCTATGATAGTAGCGTGCCAGATGGTCTTTGCCGACACCAGTTTCGCCCATTAAGAGTATAGGCAGGTCAGTTCGGCCAATGACAGACAACTGCTTGAGAAACTGTTTTATTTCCGGAGATTCAGTCCGGAATTCGTATTCGCAAACGAGCTCGGATCCGGCAGTTCGGTGTATTCCATTGCTGTCAGGTCGGCCTTCACCCAATTCACCAATCAGAACGCCGACTTCTTCAAGCCGGGTGCTAATGCGATGACGGGTAAAGTACTCTTCTGCCCGGAACAAATAGATCAGTCGCTGACGATTGGTGAATGACCGGCATTTTCCGGCTGCAACCAAGGCATCCGTTTTCTCAAAACGAACACTGGCCTCGCCCAAAATCTCCAACGACTTGTTGAAAAGCTTATGGCATTGCTCGACATCGTTTTTGGCATCGGCGACTATCGCCTTCAGCTTGATCAATGCACCCATTTCAATTGTGTTTTCGAATTGCTGCATCATGACCATGGCGCGGGCCGCCATTCGGGAAGCTGATGTGTAATTCTTTCGACACACCTGAAGTTCTGCCAGCTGACGCATGGCGCGGCCGTGTAAAAATGAGTTGGGCGCCATATCTTCAGCCATTTGCAGGGCTTTTCTTAGAGATTCGTCGGCTTGGTCAAGCCGGCCGCTGCGGCGATACAGTTCACCAAGATAGGTCAGATAAATGACGATATCGCGCTGACTGTTTTCAGCCGCAATGTGGACATAGCCCCAAGCCAGGTTCTGCTCGGCGTTTTCAAAATCACCCGTTTGAATCCGGACATAGGCCAATGACAAATACGCCCGGCCGACTTCCAACCAGTCCGCCAGTTCTGTCGAGAGATCAATGTTAATTTGCAGATGTTTGATGGCATCATCAAAATCACCCAGAAAAGTATTAATGCGACCCAGATTGCCCATCATGTAGGCGATCTTTTTAGTGTCATTTAGCTTTCTGGCGATGACCAACGCTTCGGTCAATGCGGCCATCGAATTCTGGAAATCATTGCGTTTGAAAAACAACCCGGACAAAAGATTCAATGCCCGGCTTTGTCCTTCGAGATTATCATTACGACGGAAAATTGACTCCGCATCGCGGTAAGCTTTTTCCGCTTCCTTGAATTCACCTAACTGAACCAGGCTGCCGGCGACGGTCACAAAGATCTCTCCCAGAAGAATATTGTCATTTTCTTCCGAGGCTTTCTTTTGTGCCATCCGGGCGGTCTTAAGAGCAGCCGAATGATTATTGAGGGAAGCGTAGGCTAAGGCGATCAGACGCAGGCAAATTGCCGTCTTGGCGCCGCCAAGTCCTTCAATTTCACTACGATTTTTTTCGTAGTAATTGACTACAGCGGCATACTCCCGGCGACTAGCCAGCGATTCAATAAAATGTATCGCGGCCTCGGGAAAAGCTGTAACTGTAGTTTCGCTATTCCTCATTGTCCCATTCCTCTTTGGCTCGGTGCCTGGTTGGTGCTGGTGTTTGAATCATTTGTGGAGGTAGTTGAAGTGGTCCCCGTAGATTTAGACGCCCTAAAAAAGGAAGGGTTGTAAAGAATTCTATAGTTCCAGTATTTCATCATGCGAATGATGATGAAGTCGTCCTGGATGGCCGGAGTAATTGAATTATTTACCGGGGGGTTGGGGTCATTTTGCTCACCGCCCCAGGGGTGATCAAACTGCACATCTTCAATTACTATTATGGGGTAACTCTTTGAAGACGAGTTTTCCCAGTAGGTCAGGATTAGTATCAGCGCTACGGCCAATACTGCTAATAAACGTTTCATTTTACACTCCTTGGTATTGAGTTATTAAAGTTGCATTTCTTTCATGCATATGGCGGGCTTTTTTAAAAGAAGCTTGTCGGGAAGCGGCGTATCCATCCGCACAACTAACAATAATAAAGCTTTAGAAACTTGTCAAACCGAATGTTGATTATGACAATAAAAGAATACTGCCAAATGCAATAATTGCGGACTCGACCGTTTGTGAATTGTTTAACAAAGGACTTATGCGATTAAACGTCTTTATCGGCCAGAGCAGCTTTCAACATCTCGATAGTGACGACCGGTGTCGGGTCCTGTTTATTAAGAATGGCCAGATAATAAGAGACAAAATCTCCGATCTGAATCAAACTGAACATTCTTTCCAATTCGCCGGTGCCTCTCGATTCAACTTCGATAACTTCGGTACCGGTGTCTTCAATGAGAGGTTTCACGATATCCATACGCTTCTTAATCTGGGGATGGTCGTCTTTGTCTCGCAGAATCACTACCGCGAGATTTTCCGCATACCTGCGAGTCAAATCTGACCAACCGACCAACTCGTTATGGTTGAACTCGGCAAACTGGTTGGCGAAAGCCAAAGTTTTGGCATTCTCGCAAATCTGGCCTTTCCAGCGAACGGCCACAGCGTTGGTCAGAGTGGGGCCGGAATATACCATGACAATTTTTCCCTGAAGCTTTTCGGCGAGTTTTTTGGCCGCATTGTTTTTGATCGGCGCATCTTCGATATATTCCTGGCGATAAACTTTTAGTTTTTCAATAGTGCCGGTTATTTCATTGACCATAGCCGGAACCAGCTTCACTTTTTCCAATAAAATCAGAATCGGCACAAAAGAAAATCCGAGTGCGGCTCGAGGTTGCATCCCTCCCGGCAATGTGGCCATGGGAATGCCATTTATTTTGCAGACATCGGCCATCATCCCGCCGGTGCTAATAGCGGCAATCATGGCTTTGCGGTCAAGGGCATCATCCAGCGCCGACAAGGTCTCTTCGGTATTACCGCTGTAAGAAGACGCTATGACCAGCGATTCGTCGTCCACAAACTCCGGCAGCTTGTAATGGCGGCAAATGTGGAAGGGGACTTCCAGTTTGTAATTCAAATAAGAACGGGCCAGATCGCCGCCGATGGCCGAGCCGCCCATGCCGATCAAGACGATATTCTTGATATCCAAAAAAAGTTTGGGATCAATTTTCCAACTGATGCCGATGTTATGGGCCCGGGCCAGCTGTTCCGGAAAATCAAAGATGTAATTGTACATGTTTTCCGGATCGAACGAACGAATCTTCTCTACACTTTCCAGAACGCTCTGGGTGGTGCTTTTGTCACTTTCCTTTTTTTCTACTTTCCAATGCATTTTTAAAACTTTCCAGTCTTTTAATTACGGTGTCGGCGGTCGGGCTGGACATAACCGCCTTCACCAGGGGGGGTAATAGGTTAGAATCAATTTTATTTATCATGCGGCATAAATCTACTATACGGGCAGGGTTCATGGAAAGAGAATCTGCCTTTATTCCAATAAAAAATGGTAATGCCACCGGGTCTCCGGCCATTTCACCGCAAACCGAAACCGGCCGGCGGTGCCTTTTGGCAGCTTCCACCGCGTCGTAAATCAGTTTTAGTACTGCCGGATGGAAGCAATTATACAGGTTGGCGACCTTGTTGTTTTTGCGGTCGGCCGCCAGCGTGTATTGCGTCAGGTCGTTAGTTCCGATGGCTACAAAATCGACTCGGGGAAACAAGATATCTGCCATTAATACCGCCGAAGGTATCTCCACCATGATGCCGACCGGAATGTTTTCATCAAACGGAATGCGTTTCTTTTTTAGCGTGAACTTGATTTGGGCAATTAGTTTTTTAGTTTTCTCGACCTCGGACAAATCAGCCACCATGGGGACCAGGATTTTTAGGTTCCTTCGTGTGGAGGCGCGTAGAATCGCCCTGATTTGAGCTTTGAAAACGTCCGGCATGTCCAGCATGGGGCGAATGCCCCTCCAGCCCAGAGCCGGATTGTCCTCCAATGGCCAAACCGCATCGCTGGATAATTTGTCGTAGCCGAGGTCAAAGGTTCTGATTACCACCGACGTGGCCGCAAACTTTTTGGCCACCTGTTCATATTGTTCAAACTGCGTTTCTTCATCCGGGAAACGATTATTGGCCAAATACATGAATTCGCTGCGGTATAGTCCCACCGGTATTTTGTTTTCGGCCAAAATGTCCTCGGCCGGGCCGGGGAGGGTAACATTGGCGCTAATGTGTACTCTTACTCCGTCTCTGGTTTCTGGAGGGATGTTCTTGAGACTTCTGATTCTGGCGATAAGTGCCGGCCCCAGGCGTTTTTTCAAATGTTCATATTGAGAAATCTCGTCTTTTGAGGGATTGACAATTACTTTTCCTTCGATGCCATCAAGAATTACATCGACGCCGGTTATGAATTGCGCCGGTGCCAAATCTTCTACTACAATTACCGGGAGATACAAGGCTCGGGCAATCAGGGCCATGTGGGAGTTGGGGCCGCCTTCTTTGATTATGAACCCAGCCACTTTTTGCTGTCTGTAACTTAAAACTTCTCCGGGTGTGAAAGTCTTTCCGACCAGCACTGAATTGGGGGGAAACTCCATTTTCTTTTTGCTGTTGCCGCTAAGATGCGAGACAATGCGATCGGCCACGGCTTCGATATCCTGCGCCATTTGCCGAATGTAGGCGTCGTGAGAGCTTTTTAGCGGCGCAGTCGTTCTCTTGACGTGATCGTTGTAAATAAAGGCAGCGTTGCGACGACGGGCCTTTATATCATCTTTTACTTTGGAGAGAAAATCCTGATCGCTGGCTATCAGGAGCTGGGCATCGAAAATCTTGGCAACCGGCCCGCCCATTTTTTTCAATGCGGACTGCCTTAGCTCCTGAAGTTCTCCGACGGTTGAACCTACAGCTTTCTCCAATGACTTGATTTGTTTTGAAACTTCCGAAGCGGCCACCGGAATCTCCGAAATCTGTTTGTCACCGGGCCACCCCAAACGTGCCGGTCCCACAGCAATTCCGTTTACAATCGGTTTCCCTTTGATAACCTGATGTTTTACAGCAACTTCCATCAAGAGCCTATTGAATTAATCATGTTTCTAGTTGATAGATTATACCGCATCTGAATTGAATTAATCAAGTTGATTATCAGTCGCTTTCGCCGAATTTAGACTCAATTACCCGGACAATGTCTGTCATGGCTTGTGACTCATCCGGGCCAACCAGCTCCAATGTCAGTTCCGATCCCATTTCAGCGGCCAGCATCATCACGCCCATAATTGATTTGCCGTTGACGCGCAGACCATCTTTGGAGATAAAGAATTCCGACTGGTATTTTGAGGCAGTGGTGACAATCATCGCCGCCGGACGCGCGTGCAATCCGAATTTGTTTTTTACCTGAACGGTCCGTGTTATCATTGGTATTCTTCAGACAGCACAAATCTTTTACCGGGGAGTTCTCTCACTACGCCTTTTAGTTCCATGGCCAGAAGGAATTCCATTAGCTCCGCAATCGGAAGCTGGGCCCCTCGAGAAAGTTGGTCTATCTGAAGCGGACCTTCAGAGAACAAATCAATAATTTTTCTTTCGATATCAGTCAAATCCGGCAGCTCCTTGAATCTTTTGACCAGAATTTCACCCTTCAATTGCGGAATCTCTTCAAAAATATCTTCGACCGATGTCAAAAGGCGAGCGCCTTTTTTTATGAGGTTGTTTACGCCCCGACTGCGGGCGGCATCGGGAGCGCCGGGGACGGCAAACAGCTCGCGCCCCTGTTCCAGGGCGTGATTGGCAGTAATCAAAGCACCTGACTTTTCTCCAGCCTCAATTACTATTACCCCCATACTTAATCCGGAAATGATTCTATTTCGTTCCGGAAAATAGGCTTTGTCAGGACGGGTATCGGGAAGATACTCCGAGTACAAAGTTCCTTTCTGTTTGATTTCTTCGGCCAGAGATTTATTCGATTTAGGGAAAATAATATCCAGCGAACTTCCCCAGACCGCAACGGTTTTCCCTCCGGCATCAAGAGCCCCGCGATGAGCTGCTGAGTCAATTCCTTCAGCCATACCCGAGACTACGGTAATTCCTTCTTGGGCGAGAGTCTTAGCCAGATTATAGGTGAACATCTTCCCCGACTCGGAAGGAAGTCTGGTGCCCACGATGGCTATCAATTTATCATCCACCGAATGTGATCCGCCCGACTGGAACAAGAGCGAAGGCGGGTCGGGAATTTGTTTCAACGCAGCGGGATAGTCGTCATCAGTAAAAAAAAGCACCGTCCAGCCCAGCTGCACAACTCTGGCCGCAGTTTGCGCCGCAATTTCGAAATTGATTTCTTTCTTTATAGTTGAGGCCAACCCGCGCGAGATGCCGTTAATCTCGGCAATTTTATCGAGGCGCGACTCAATGACTGCCTCGGTACTGCCAAAAGCTTTTATCAACTTATGGTAACGCGTCCTCCCGACGCCGGGGACGTTTAAGAGTGCGATAGCCGAGGTCAGTCGGTCTTTAATTTCGGAGTTGGTCAAGTTGTTTTTCAATCTCCTGTAAGAATTTATTCAGCCCTTTGCCTGCTACTGCGGAAATGTAAATATAATCCGGCGGCAGTTTTTTTGAAAGTTTCTCCAAATCACTTTCGCTCTTAGTATCGATTTTGGTGATGATCACCAGAGAAGGCTTATTCAGAAGATAGGGGTCGAACTCTTTCAGTTCTTTTTGCAGGGTGTGCAGCACCTTTTTGATATCGGGTTCGTTAACATCAACCACGTAGGCCAATATCTTGGTGCGTTGAATGTGCCTTAGAAACTGGTGCCCCAGTCCTTTGCCCTGGGAAGCCCCTTCAATAAGGCCCGGAATATCGGCCATAAGGGCTGACTTGAATTCTCGAAGCTTCACGATACCCAAATGCGGGTGGAGCGTGGTAAAGGGATAGTCGGCTATTTTGGGGCGGGCGGCCGAAAGTGTGGCCAGAATGGTCGATTTACCGGCATTGGGCTGACCGACCAAGCCGACATCGGCCAAAAGTTTGAGCTCCAGTGAAAGTGCTCTTTTATCCCCCGGAAACCCGGGTTTGGCAGTCCGAGGGGCTTGGTTGGTGGATGACTTGAAATGTGTATTTCCAAGTCCGCCTTTACCGCCTCTGGCAATGATAACGTACAATTCCGGTGTATCGAGGTCAATTATCGGTTCATCTGTCTCGGCATCTTTAATAACAGTGCCGACGGGCAAACGCAAAATGATATCTTCGCCATCTTTACCTGTTTTCAGACTTCCTTCACCAGGATTACCGTTATCGGCTTTGTATTTTTTCTTGTAGCGGTAGTCAAGCAGTGTGGTCAACTGCGGGTCGGCATAAGCAATCACATCCCCTCCTTTGCCGCCATCACCGCCATCCGGACCGCCCTTGGGTACATATGCTTCACGTCTAAAAGAGACTACCCCTTTGCCGCCGTCGCCGGCTTCGACCTCAATCTCTACATAATCGATAAACATCGGCGGAATATCCTTTTGCAGGGCGCTAAAGTCAACGAAGGACATTGAGGGGCAATAAAATAGATGTCGAAGATGGACTTTTGCTAGATTGACCGGCCTGAATATTAAATCTATATTCGCTGGTTCAAATTCTATGGAAATGGAGAAAACACCGTTGCCCAATATAAATCAACGGAAGCGGCAGCTATACGAAGAATCATCGCTCTTTTTGGGAAAAATCTGTTATCGACTGGGTTTGAGGCCGAATTTTCTGACTGGCGTCTCGGTATTGTCCGCTTCTGTGGCGGGCTTCTTTTTCTGGAAAGGGGATTTTCTGTGGGGCGCCATCTGGATGGTTATCACAGCTTTCACCGACATGCTTGACGGTTCCACCGCCCGCGCCGGTAATATCGGAACAGTATTTGGCGGCATTTTGGACCACGTGGCTGACCGATTTGGAGAGTTTTTCATTTTGGCCGGTATCACTATGTCAGGCGCAGTGTTTCCGGGATGGGGTTTATTTGCTCTCTTCGGTATGCTCATCGCGAGCTATACGCGGGCAGCGGCCGAGTCAATCGGCAAGATTGAAAATTGTGCGGTCGGAATAATGGGGCGGTTGGAAAAGTTTTTGGTAATAATGGCCGGGTCCGTACTGGAAATCTTCCTGCCGGCGGGGACTTTTCCCAAAGGCGGCTGGCTGGAGTTAGCTTTGATCATAGTGGGTGTGACATCGGTAGTGACGGCGATTCAAAGGTTGGTCTATGCCCGCCGTGTTTTAGGTGATAAAAAAGAAGTCTGATGATCACTGCAATAGGCAACCCTGTTTACGACCTAATAAAGACCAAAAAAGTTCAGCCGAAAGGGCGAGTTCTTTCGGGCTGTTCGACCAATGCGGCGCTGGCCCTGGCGAAACTTAATTCCAGAGTTCGACTTATAGGCGCCGTGGGAAACGATTTGAGAGATGAATTTCAAAACGATATGAAGCGCTACGGCATCGAATACAAAATAATTGATTCGTCAACTACCGGCGGGTTCTCTCTTGATTATTACGATGATTACGGCAACAGGACTTTAAATCTGATTGGCAAAGCCGCTAATATCGGGGAGCTTGATGCGAATTGGTACAACGACAGCGAAGCTGTTCTGATTGGGCCGATTTTAGGCGAAATTTCCTTTGACGATATAATGGAGATTCATAGAAATTTTGACGGAACCATGTTCTGTGACCCGCAGGGGCTGATTCGCGGCGTCGACCAGAACAATGCTATATTTCACGAAAAAGTGGATGGTGTCGAGGATGTGCTTAGCGTCTTTGATATCGTAAAACCAAATGAACTGGAAGGAAAGGTATTGACCGGCATTGACTGCCGTGAAGATCCCTATGAAACAGCCAGCATTATTAAATCGTGGGGGCCGAAGATAGTCATCGTCACGCTGGCCGAACTGGGTTCGGTGATTTACAATGGTCATACGTTTATTGATATTCCTCCATATGTAACCGAAACGGTTGACGCCACCGGCTGCGGCGACACTTATATGGCCGGATTCACATTTGAGTATCTCAAAACCGGCGGTGATTTGAAGAGTGCCGGCTGCTTTGCATCGGCGACAGCTTCAATAATGCTGGAACATGTCGGACCTGATTTTCCGCTGACCGAAGCCGAAGTCCGTCGCAGACAAAAGACACTTTTGGCAAAGCGTGATTACAAAGTCGATGTCAAAGTAAACGTGGCCTAATTCGAATGACTAATCAAATTACATATGAAGATTTTGAAAAAGTCGAAATACGAGTCGGCAAAATAATCGAAGTACAGGATTTCGAGCGAGCGAAGTTCCCCTCATACAAACTGAAAATCGATTTTGGGCCTGATCTTGGCGTCAAACAATCTTCGGCGAGATACAAATCCGATTACAAACCCGAGGAACTCTTGAACAAGCAGTGCTTGGCCGTTGTAAATTTTCCGCCGCGTAATATTGCGGGATTTAGTTCCGAAGTGTTGGTGCTGGGCGTGGATAAATTCGAGGGCGGCCTGTCGCTCGTGCGGCCGGTTCACGAAGCCAAACTCGGCGCCAGATTATATTAGGCTTTTAATCCGTCAAAAAGAATTGAGATAAAAGAGCGCATGGCTGATTCGTCCGGTTGTGAATCATTCAGAAAGTAACGATTCAAAAACGAACCTAGCCAACCGGCGGTAATTTGTCCGCTCATCACAGGCGGAATGTCGGCCCTGATTTCACCAGTTTCGGTCCCTCGATTGACGATTTCCCCGACATAGTTATTTAAGTGTCTCGAAATATTTATCCCCTCGACCGTTACTGCCGAGTGATAGAGTGCATTGGCTGCAAAAAGGTAAAAAACCTTCTCGGTCTCGTCCAAACGTCCGCGTGAAGTAAATTCGAAGAAAAGGGAGAAAAGGCGGTCTTTGGCTAAAACCTTTGACTCCTGTTTTCTAATCTGTTCGAAAAAATTCATTACTCGATTATCGAACAATAGCAAAGTGAACTCGAGCAAGTGCGTCTTGGAAGGAAAGTACTGGAAGAAAGAACCTTTGGAAATTCTTGCCTGAATGCAATATTGTTCGACACTCAAACCGTCATAGCCATATTTGCCGAAAAGCACTAAAGCCGCTTTATATAGTTTTTCTTTTTTTTCCGAATTCAAACGCCGAAAAGTGTCCGACACCACTTTCCGCTTAACCAGCTCATTTATGATATTTTCATCAATCAGAGTATGACCCTCATATTTTTTACGACTAACTCGTTTTGGCATAAGATAATGACCAAATGGTCATATAGCAAATACTAATAGTATATTAGTTCTTAAATATTTATTTAAGATTTGACTCACCTACTGTCGACCTATATATTCGGCGCCTGTTTCATGGAGTTAATTAGATGACTTTTGGAAAGGAGTCTTTACTATGTCAAAAGTAAGAGTAGCCATTATCGGCGTGGGCAACTGTGCCTCTTCGTTGGTGCAGGGAGTAGAATACTACAAAAAGGCCACCGAAGATGATTTCGTGCCAGGGTTGATGCACATCAATCTGGGCGGATATCACATCAGCGACATTGAGTTTTCGGCAGCCATCGATATCGACAAAAACAAAGTCGGCAAGGACCTGGCGCAGGCTATTTACACCAAGCCGAACAATACTTACAAATTCTGCGATGTCCCCACCACCGGAATTAAAGTTCAGCGGGGTATGACCCACGATGGCCTGGGCTTTTATCTGTCACAAATAATTGAAAAGGCCCCCGGTGACACCGTAGACATTGTCAAACTTTTGAGAGACACCCAAACCGATGTCGTTGTCAACTACCTGCCCGTTGGCTCCGAAGAAGCCACCAAATGGTATGTGGAGCAGGTGCTGGAAGCCGGCTGCGGATTTGTAAACTGCATTCCGGTATTTATTGCTAAAGAGCCGTATTGGCAAAAGCGCTTTGAGAAAAAAGGGTTGCCGGTAATAGGCGATGATATTAAATCACAGGTCGGCTCGACTATCGCTCATCGCATTCTCACCCGTTTGTTCTATGACCGAGGCGTGAAACTTGACCGCACTTATCAATTGAATTTTGGCGGTAACACCGACTTTTTGAACATGCTGGAGCGTTCGCGTCTGGAATCAAAGAAAATCTCCAAGACCAACGCTGTCACCAGTCAGTTGCCATATAAGATGGATAAAGCAAACGTCCACGTTGGCCCATCGGACTATGTCGAGTGGTTAAGCGACCGCAAATGGGCCTATATTCGCATGGAAGGTACCACTTTCGGCGACGTACCTCTCAATGTCGAAATGAAACTTGAAGTCTGGGACAGCCCGAATTCAGCCGGTGTGGTAATCGATGCCATCCGCTGCTGCAAATTGGCATTGGATAACAAACTGGCCGGACCGATTCTGGGACCATCAGCCTACTTCAAGAAATCTCCGCCGGTGCAATACACTGATGATGAAGCCCGCAAGATGACCGAAGAGTTCATTACCCAGTACGGCTGGAAAAAAGAGTCCGCCAGAAGGCCGAAAGTTGCGGCCAAAATGCCTAAAAAGGCCGCGCTTGTGACCGTTGAAAAAGGGCGACAGAAGATGCCGGCGATGGCCGCCAGCGGAACCAGCAAGTCGACATCCCGGAGAATAGTTCGCAAGAAAAAGTAGTTTGTAGATACAGTTTGATTGAATAACTTGACCCCGGTCGCAAGGCCGGGGTTTTTGTTTTTCAAACTGTTGCTTTAGTAATGAAGAAAAACGGATTCTTGATAACATTTGAAGGGATTGACGGCTGCGGCAAATCCGTGCAGGCCCGGCGCGCTCTGCGCTTTTTGCAGAATAGAGGTTTCGATGTTATACTCCTCCGCGAACCCGGCTCAACACCCGTGGCCGAGCGACTTAGACGCGTTCTACTTGATAAAAAACTCTCCGTGCCCGATGTGACCGAACTTTTTTTATACGAAGCGGCTCGTTCAGAACTGGTCGAGAAAATTATCAGGCCGGCGCTTCGAAAAAGGACAATTGTACTGTCGGACCGTTTTTATGACAGCACCACCGCCTATCAAGGGTACGGGCGCCGGCTGGATATTAATATGGTGCGTGCGCTTCACAAGGTCGCTACAGGTGGGATCGTACCCCATTTAACATTTGTATTCAATGTCGATTTGAAAACTGCGTTCGCTCGTCGCAGCATGGACCCCGACCGTCTGGAAAGTCAGGCCGTGGCTTTTCATGAGCGCGTGCGACGGGGATTTCTCGAGCTTGCCCGAAATGAAAGAACGCGCGTTAAAGTAATCGACGGCACTCAATCGATTGGTCAAGTCTTCAAAGAAGTCAAAAAGCTGCTGGAACTGAAACTCAATCTGCGATGAATCATCAGGCGGAAATTTCCAAAGGTTCCTTAGTAGTGTCATCGATATTCATCTTTTTAATAATTCTATTGTGCGGGGTGATGGGAGAATTGGTGCTATCGGATCCAGCCCTAAAGTATTCGCAAGTGCTGGCCAATGCAGCCGTAGTAATTCGAGATAATTATGTGGACTCTTTTAATTGGGCAGCGGCTGCAGATTCGGCCAGGGAAGCCATGACCGATGAATTGGATCCCTTTTCCAGATATGTCGGTCACGAACAGTTGGAACAGTTTATGGAAGACTTGTCGGGCGGGTATTGTGGTATCGGGATTTCTGTTGTTCCAGTTGATTCCGGACTTTTGGTTTATGATGTTCGTGAAGGCAGCCCCGCCGCCACATCGGGAGTTCTGCCCGGCGACATATTAATTGCCTCGGACTCGACCGGTTTCATCGGCTATAGTTCCGCCGAAGCTTTGCGAATAATTAGAGGGAAAGAAGGCACAATTCTTTCTGCAAAGGTTTTTCGTCCGGCCACTCTGGACACTCTATATTTTGATATCATCCGGAAGCGAATCGGGTTCTTGCATATTCCGTTTGCCGGGTATACGCCGGACAGCGTCGTTTACATCCGACTTTTGGACTTCAACGCCGGCGCCGCTGATGATTTCCGGAATACTCTGGACACGCTTATCGGTATAAACGGGCGAAATGCAAAAGGAATTATCATTGATTTGAGAGATAATCCGGGCGGACTCTTTAACGAAGCTATAGGAATTGCCGGCTCCTTTCTGAAAAAAGGCGAGTTTATCGTGGGAACGTCGAGCCGTTCAAAGTGGAATGAGGAAAGCCACTTTGCGGAAAGCGACGGTGAATATTTTCAATTGCCGTTGGCAATTCTGACGGATATCTTTTCGGCCTCGGCAGCCGAAGTTCTGGCCGGCACATTGAAATACTCCGGCCACGCAGTGCTGGTCGGTGACACTACTTTTGGCAAAGGATTAGTTCAGGAATATATTCGACTCCCTGAAGGCGACGCACTGCGGCTCACAATTTCCCGCTACTTTTTCGAGGGGAACCGCTATATCAACCCTCTTGATTCAGCCGCTGATGTGCATGGTGTGGGGCTTTCGCCGGATGTTGTTTGTACTTACGTTGAAGATGAACCGTTTTATTTGCAGCTCGAGTGGAAATTAATCCTGCTTCGGTTTGCCCACATTCATCAGGACGAGATAGTCTCGGCAGCCCACAATAAGAACGAAAAAAATCGATGGCTTAAGGAGTTTCGGAAGTACGCGTATGAAAATGAATTTAGCTACAAGTCCGAAACAACCGAATCGGCCGAGCGTCTGGCCAATGACTCCGAATCTTCGTCACTCAAAAAACTTGCCGATCATGCAGTCAGGATTGCAAAATTGCAAGACCAAAAACTGTTTGAGAAATACGGCGATTTTCTGTGGATGCGGCTCTGCCAGATTGCCTTTGAACGGAAATTTGGCGCATTTAGAGCCTATAAAGAAATCGTTGTACCGCAGTACGAGCCAATAAAAATGGCCGCTGCGGCATTGTCTCTAAAGGATTAGTTATAGAAACACTTCTTTACATACTCTGCGGCGTTCTGGCCGGACTTTTGGGCGGGTATATGGGTCTGGGAGGCGGAGTAATTATGGTTCCTTATATGACCATTGTTCTGGGAATGGATATCAAAGAAGCTGTACCGGTTTCGATGATTGCCATAGTAGTGGGGACTTTGACGGCCTCGACACCCTATTTGAAAAAGTCGATGGTTGACACAGAACTTGTAGTAATAATCTCCATTTTTATGGTAATAGGAAGCGTTATCGGGAGCCTTTTGAACGCGTATGTTCCCTCCACAGTGCTGCAACTGTTGTTCAGTGTGGTAGTTCTTTATTCGGGGATAATGATGCTCATTAAAAGAGAAAACAAAAAACCGACCATTCATCGGGGAAGCATGCCAGTCTATTTTATACTGGCAGGACTCATCTCAATGGTAGTGGGGGTGCTGGCATCTCTGGTAGGTTTGGGCGGCGGGGTATTCATTATTCCCATACTATATCTCCTTTTTGGCGAATCAATAGATACGGCCAGAGGAACTTCGGCGTTAACTATCGGATTTGCCGCTGCCGCTGCGGCAATCGTCTATTTCTTTAATGGCCAGCTTGACCCAAAAACCGCAGCGCCGGTAATATTGGGAGTGGCATTAGGGGGAACGGCCGGCGGTCGTTTGGGCACCGGGGCGCGACCCATTGTTGTCAAAATTATCTTTTTTGTTATAATGGTCTATATCGCGTATAAACTGGGGTATGCCGGATTGAAAAATCTTCTATGAATAATGACGCTTTAATCAAATATCAGCGCCTGGTATGGCAATTCTGTCTGATCTATTTTTCAATTGTTTGCGGCCATCTGGTTATTAATGGATCGGCTGCCCCTTTTTTAAGCCATCTGGGGGTTAAAATCGTATTAGTAGCGGCAGTGAGCCAACTGGTCGTGATGGCTTATCAGTTCCGAAAGGCCGGGAATCGACGGTTTATGATGTTGAGTTATGTTCTCTTAATCGTAATTGCGGTCAGTTCCGCAATCGGGTCATATCTATTATGAATAAAGTCGATACGATAATAGTTGCTGATTTTGATGGTACTGTGGCTAAACGCGACGTTGGTTACAATTTTTTCAGGCATTTTTCAGGCGGGAAAAACAATGAACTACTCCCCTTCTGGAAATCAGGAGAATTGACAACCAGGGAATGTTTGCAGAGGGAAGCGGAATTAGTTTCTGTATCGCAAAATGAAATCTATCCATTCTTGGACAACTTCGAACTAGATCCGGGCTTCGGTAGTTTAGTCACACTTTGCCAAATGCAAAACATTCCCCTTTCAATTGCATCTGACGGGCTTGATTTTTACATAAACTATCTTCTAAAGCGTTTTAGTTTTGACCACATTCCCAGCGTGAGTAATAGAGCAGTGTTTGAGGGTGACCGTCTTAAAATCGAATTTCCATACGATAACCGGGAATGCAACAGCTGCGGTAGTTGTAAAGCTGAACGAATTGAAGATTTGAAAAACGCCCACGGAAACGGCTGCCAGGTGGTGTTTGTCGGAGATGGTTACTCCGATGCCTGCGCCACCCGCGCCGCGGATGTTGTCTTTGCCAAATCCGATTTGAAAGAATTTTGCGAAGTCCGAGGCATAAAGTATCATGATTACAATGACTTTTTCGAAGTTGCCCGAAAACTGACTAAAATGGGACTGTTGAAATAACATGAAAGCAGTAATCATGGCCGGCGGGTTTGGCACGCGGCTTCGGCCGCTCACCATCAATACTCCCAAACCGATGGTGCCGATTGCCAACCGACCCATCATGGGGCATGTGGTATCGCTTTTGGCCCGGCATAAAATTACCGACATCACCGCACTTCTTTATTTCCAGTCGGAGAAAATCAAAGACCATTTTGGTGATGGCACAGCATACGGCGTAAATATCAAATATGTAAAGCCGACCGAAGACTTCGGTACTGCCGGTGCGGTCGCATTTGCCATGGGCCAATCTGATGAATCGGTGCTGATTATATCTGGCGATTTGGTAACAAATTTTAACCTTACTGAAGCCATCAAATGGCATAATGATAAAAAAGCTGAAGCGACCATTCTCTTGACACGCCTTGAGAACCCGCTGGCTTATGGCATCGTGATTACCGATGATGATGCCCGCATCACGCGCTTTCTAGAAAAACCAACCTGGGGAGAAGCATTTTCTGACACGATTAATACCGGCATTTATATTCTTGAGCCGGAAGTTATCAAAATGATTCCGCGCTCGGCTAATTTTGATTTTTCACAGAACCTGTTTCCTAAAATGCTCCTTGAAAAAAGAAAGCTGTACGGACGTATTATGGATGGATATTGGCGGGATGTGGGTAATGTCGATGAGTACCGTCAGGTGCACTTTGATTTCTTCGACGGTGAACTCCCTCTATGGCTCGATTATCCGGAAAAGAAAATCGGCGAGGGATTAGTGTGCGCCGGCAAAAATGTGACAATTGAAAACGATGTTACGTTTTTTGGTAAAGTAATTGTAGGTGATGGTGCCGTTATCAAAGAAGGCGCCCGCTTGGAAAACTGCATTATCGGCAACAATACTATTGTGGAACCGTCGTGCAATTTCAAAAAAAGCATTATCTGGTCGGATAGTACGATCGGCCGCGAATCAGTTTTAAATGAAGCCATCGTCTGCAGTCGCTCTCACCTGGGTCGGAATGTGGCGTTATTTGATGATTCAATAGTTTCCGATGAATGCACTATCGGTGAATTTGCCACGGTTAAAGCCAATTGCAAGATTTGGCCGGGGAAAACTGTCGATGAGGGTGCCATTGTATCCAGCTCGCTGGTTTGGGGTGAAAAATGGAACCGAGAGCTGTTTACCGATGCCAAAATAACCGGGCTGGCCCTGGTCGAAGTTACACCGGAGATGGCGGTAAAAATCGGTTCGGCTTTTGGTGCCTTTTTAGGGCACGGGCATTCGGTGGTAACCAGCCGCGATGCCTCCGATATATCCCGATTATTGAAAAGAGGACTCTTGTCCGGACTTTTGGGAGCCGGAATAAATGCAGCTGATTTGGAAATGATGCCGTTACCGGTTGTGCGTTACCGACTTCAAAAAGGCGGATTCTCGGCCGGAATCTATTTGCGCCACAATCCGTTAGATTATCGCTTGATTGACATAATATTCTTTGACGGAGTCGGGCTGGACATGCCTCCTGCCAAACTCAAGAAAGTCGAAAGGTTGTATATCGGTGAGGATTATGAAAGAGTATCACTCGAACAGATTGGACGTCTGACCACGCCTCAATATGTTCTCGAGGATTACCAGCGCGAGTTTATATCGCACATAAAAGCGGACTTAATCAGAGATGCCGGATTCAAAGTGGTCATAGACCATTCCAATGGTGCCTCCAGCCAAATCTTTCCAACCATTTTTTCAGAATTGGGCATTACCGCCATCGAACTCAATGCATCATTGAGTTCACGCAGATCAGTCGCAGCGACGTCATCTGATTTCAAAGGAAGCCGGGAGTTATCATCGGCATCGCAAGTCTCTTCAATAGTGCAATCGCTGAAAGCCGATATCGGGTTTATTGTAAACTCCGCTGCAGAAAAGCTGGTGGTCGTCGATGAAAAGGGGGACCCGATTGACGATCAATTAATTCTATTGATAGTCACTGATCTGTTTTTGAGACTTAATAAAGTGGCCCGGATTGCTGTACCGGTGAACGCTTCAATGGGCGTCGATAAGATTGCCGAAGGATATGGTGTCGAAGTAATTCGTGTCCCCGGAAGTCATCTGGCCATGATGGAAACATCGCGCAGCGGGAAAGTCGGCTTTGTGGGCGGCACCAGAGGCGGTTTCATTTTCCCCGGATTTCAACATTGTTCGGATGCGATTATCTCGGCCGTAAAAATCCTGGAAATGCTGGCCGAGACAAAAATTAAATTGAGCGAGGCTCGCCGCAAATATGAAGGATTCAAACTTCAGACATTGTCTGTCCCCTGCCCCTGGGCGCGCAAAGGGACAGTTATGCGTAAACTCATTTCAGAATCAAAAGACAAAAAACGTGAACTTATAGACGGGGTGCGCATTTTTGAAGACAGCGGCTGGGTGCTGGTAACACCGGACCGGGACAAAGCCTCGTTTAATATTATTGCCGAATCAGTCAGTCAGGAAAAGGCTTCAAGATTAATCGACCATTACAAAAAAGCTGTCGAAGAATACCAGTCCGCTTAAATAGTCTTAATTAACTCGAATTCGAATGTGGGAGTTAGTTAGGTCTTGGATTCACTGCCTTCAGGACTCTCCTCGTCCCGTTTTCCTTTAATAATCAATGCAATCGGCACTAATACGCAATAACCCAGTACCAAAAGTATTGGCGCCAGTGTTATGGAGCCTTTGCTTAAAGCAATATAACCGAGAATAATGGAAAGCATGGCCAACCCAAAAAAGAGGTAGTTTCTCGGGCCAAACGGCCATTTTACTTCCTCTTGGATTGGTTCTTCTTTTTTCTTCGGTTTGGTCGCCATATTAGGCTTGTAGTGATAACCCTTTTAACCTTGATATGTCAAGCGGATTCAACCTCACCAACCTCTTTGTCGCCATTTTTGGAAAGAAATGGCCATAATCCGGCCGCCCAAACCAGCATCAATAATTGCCGGACTTCTTCATCGGCAAAAGTGGCCTCGGTCAATGAAGTCAAAATAAACGTAAACCCACAGACTGCGGCGGCACCTGCAAAAACTCTCTTATCCGAATTTGGTTCGGAGCTATGCCAGTTTTGGTAAAGCCGGTAAAAAACTACGACCCATAGGGAAATGAAAAACAATGCCCCCGGTATCCCGGCAATGGCCGCATAGTTGAGCAGATCATTATGAGCATGGGGACGGGTGCGCGTTTCATTGCGGCTGGGGTCAAGGTATTCTGAATAAACCTTTTCAAAGTTTCCCTGTCCTACTCCAAAAGCCAGATTGTCCGATATGATCGCCCAGGTTTTTTTCCAGATGAAAAGTCGCGATGATTGCTGTTCACCGGCCAAATCTTCTTTGAAGGCCAGTTGGTATTTAAAAGCCAGCTGGTCGACGAGTAAAAACGTCAACGCGGCTGCCACAACTAATAGTACCGATGAAGTAATTACCCAGCGCCTTCCCTTAAGCCAGGTTAATACCAAAAGTCCTAAAGGGAGAGCGGCCACTGCGGTACGTGAATATGACATGACAGTGCCAATCAGCCCCATTATGCCGGCTGAAAGAACAAACCAGTAAAACGAAGCCAGAGATTTTTTCCCTTTGAGAATAGCCAGTGAGATTAAGAAAAGTGCGGCTACGGCCAAATAGTTGCCATAAGTCAAACTATGTGGAAAACCGCCTAAGGCGTAAAAAGTGTTGTCGCGGCCTGCTGTCGGTGCATAGTCTTTAAACCAGTTGACTCCGGTGTAATGCTGGATGATGCCGTAAATAGAAATCAAGATGATTCCCGAAGCCAGCGACGCCACCAAAATGCCTCGGAATTTTTGCTGTTTAAATAAAAATAAACCCACCGGGATAATGCCAAATAGCCATTCCTCTTTCAAATTCCAAAGCGATGCCCCGTTGACCATAGTCGATATGATCATCCAGAACAAATACAGGCCAATGACCGAATAAACGCACAAAAGCCGACAGGCAAACGGATTGTAATGAGTGGTGACGGCCAGAATGATGAACAACAAAAGCGAGATTCCAAAACTGACTTGAGAAAGCGCTATTGAAAAAGTTGAACTGAAAACGAATAAGGCGAAGAAAAAGAAGACGGCATTGTTAAGTAGATTATTCCGCTTAGCGCCCATTTAACAGGTCGCCCTCGATAAGTTCGACCAGAGCATGAATAATAAAAATGTGCTCTTCCTGAACGCGCTGTGTGGAGGGATGCGGCACTATAAGTGAGCGGTCAACTGCCTTGGCCAGTTTGCCGCCGTCGCTGCCGAGAAGCCCGGTGGTCAGAATGTTGCGAGCTTTGGCAGTTTGCACTGCTTTTATGAGATTCACGGAATTTCCGGAAGTGGAGATAACCAATAACATATCGCCGCGCTGTCCAAGTCCTTCGACTTGTCTAGCAAAAACATTTTCGAATCCATAATCATTGGCCGCCGCTGTTAGAATGGTTGTGTCTGAATTAAGAGCAATGGCCGGAAGAGACTGGCGATTTCGTTCGGCGCTAAGCCTCACAATCATCTCGCAGGCAAAATGCGAGGCATCGGCCGCCGAGCCGCCGTTGCCGGCCAATAATAGTTTTCTTCCTGAACCCAGTACTCCTGATATCACTGCGGCCAGTTCAATAATTTCCGGGCCCAGCCTCTCAATTGTAGATTTGCGCAGGATAGCGGTATCATCGGCCAGCTTTTTTAGTCGAAGCAACCGTTCGTCTTTTTTCATACTGCTACTTGTTCGAGCGGATGAGCCGCCGCTGCCAGTTCCTGTAAATGGGTGTGTTTAGGGTCATTTTCAAAACAGTTGCCGCAGACCACAAATGACGCGCCGGCTTCGATTCGTTCGGCGCATTGTTCCGGCGCGGAAAGCCCGCCGCCGACCATCACCGGAATATCAACGTATGATACGACTGTTCTGACCATTTCCACCGGCACCGGTTGTTGGGCGCCCGAACCGGCTTCGAGATACACCATTCGCATTCCCAAATACTGTGCGGCCAAAGCGTGGGCGGCGGCAATATCTGATTTGAACTGCGGAATAGGAAGAGTTCCGGATATGTATTGTACCGATGTCAGCGAGCCGGATTCTATCAGCATGTAACCGGTCGGAATCGGTTCGAGATTGTATTGCCTGACCAACGGCGCGCCTTTGACTTGTTCATCGATTAAGTAATTCGGATTACGGCCGGAAATAAGCGATGTAAAGAGAATAGCATCGGCGTCGGGTGTAATCTGCGCAAAGGAGCCGGGGAAGATTATCACCGGAAGCGACGTGGCCGATTTTATCTTTTTCACAGCCGGCGCAAAATTACTGTTGAGCATGAACGAGCTGCCGACCAATATAATGTCAACTCCGGAGTCTTCAGCTGATTCCGCCAGAGAGAGGCAATGCCTCTCGGAAATGCGATCGGGATCAATTAGCAGAAAAAACCCGCCGCCGCGGTTTTGTCTAATACCAAGTAACTTCTGATAGACTTGTCCCGGAATCATTTGGCCCCCTTGAATTGAGCAATTAAATTTTTTGCCTCTTTGAAAAACTGCTCGGCCTCGGTTTCTTTCGACACGGTTCCTTGTGCAAAATTGGCTTTACCGCCCCCCTGTCCGCCGAATCGGGGGAGGAGTTCTTTGGATACTTTGCCAATATCGATGTTAAAGTTTTTCAAGGCAACCCCACTGGCGGATGCCATAAAAGTCAGTTTCCCGTTCACATGGCCCAATCCCAATGCCACCAATGCTTTGTTGCTCTCTTTTTGTTTGTCAATCCAGCCCGACATAATGTCGCGGTCGGTTTCACCGAAATGATGCGTCACCAGACTGATGCCGTCAATTTCCATTTCGGTGCCAACTTTAGTTGAACCGCCGGAGAAAACTTCGCCTTTGACTTTCTTGAGTTCTTTCTGAAGCGCCGAATTGCTGTCTTTTAATTGTTCCACGCCTTTAACTATTTCTTCTCTTTGTTTGCCCACAATTGAAGCGACCTCACGCGCCAGCTTTTTGTCCTCGAGCATCATCTTGATGGCTTCACGACCGGTGATAGCTTCAAGGCGTCTGACACCAGAAGCTACACCCGTTTCGAGAGTGATGATGAATGGCCCGATTTGTCCCACATTTTCAACGTGGGTGCCACCGCACAATTCTCTGGAAAAAGACTCGACTGATACCACTCGCACCGTATCGCCGTATTTTTCCCCGAAGAGCGCCATAGCGCCGGATTTTTTGGCCACATCGACGAGCATAATATCTGTTTTGACCGGGGAGCCTTTAATTATTTCTTCATTCACTATTTTTTCGATCTGTTCAGTTTCTTCGGGTGTAATGGGCTGGTGGTGCGAAAAATCAAAGCGAAGTCTATCCGGTCCGACATAGGAGCCTGATTGCTTGACATGTGTGCCCAAGACTTTTCGAAG
>Ga0184627_10000040_pt1 | contig 71896 bp, 65 predicted proteins | sample PLM3_127_b1_FD_133150 | JGI IMG/M metagenome (GOLD analysis project Ga0184627, IMG submission 133150) | Groundwater sediment microbial communities from an aquifer in East River, Colorado, USA - PLM3_127_b1 | ecosystem: Environmental > Terrestrial > Soil > Riparian zone | place: USA: East River... | reverse complement strand
TGCTCAACATCCCAACGCTTCCGCCCCGAAACCTTTCGGGACTGCACAGGCATCGTCGCTGCTTCCATCAATCCTCCTTATACGATTATACCTGTCCAAATCTTAAGTGGGGCACGGCAAATCGATTGTTTTAGCATTTAACCGAGCCGCTGGGAAAATCCATAAATATGGAGAAAATGGAGATGCTCTATATGGAATTATGCAACCTGGCAAGGAATTTCTTTTGTCCAAGAAAACTGAGGGGCAGATGAAAATGCTTTACTTTGAGCCGGGGATGCGGTTTTCTTCTAAGTGTCTTTTCGCTGATGAAATGTTATGTTCGTTGGATGGGGATGTGAAAATAGTTGATCCCTATTGCGGGGAAAAGAGCTTGACCCTGGTAAGGATGATATCCGCAAAATCAGTGAAGTTTTTAACGTCCGAGAAAAAACTTCGAGAAAAAGAAGGGAAAATATTTCTTGGACTCTTACAAGATTTTAAGGCAGATTATCCAACGGTCGAAATTGGTTCTTATGCCGGAAGCGACCTCCACGACCGCTATATACTCTCTGATTCACACTTGGTTATGCTTGGCAGCAGTATCAAAGACCTCGGACGTAGCGAATCAATTGCCATAAAGCTACACAAAGACATAAGCACAGATATTTGGAATTCTTTGAAAGAAAGATTTGAGCTGCGTTGGAAAACTTCCACAGTGCTGTAATTACTTCATTTAATTAATTTCGTAATAATTCGAATTTCTTTCCGGTAGGGTTTCTACCCCACCTTGCGGAAGGGAAAATTACGCTTTGGGATTGCCGCCGTCAAGCTGGAAGATTCGCCTAAGAAAAAAGGGCGACCACGGATTCGACTGCCCTTCGATAAAACTCAGGGTTTACAACGCTCAGGGCAAGCAAGAGTCGCCCCTACATTTCTGCCGCCCCAAAGAGGAAATCATTTTGCCGTATGGAAGATGGGAGAAAATCACCCCCTATGGTCCCCCTTAAACACAGGGGGACAGAACAACCCCCTGGGCCTTCGGCTCCGTCCCCCTTAAGTACAGGGGGACAAAATTCATTTCTGTCCCCCTTTTTTCAAGGGGGACGACCCGTACGGGGGAGGGGGTTAGGTTAAAAAAAAGGGCGAACACCCCTCGACTTCGCTCGGGGCAGGCAAGGTTCGCCCCTACGACAAAGACAGAGATTGGAGATTGAAGATTGGAAAGAGCAACCAACCAACTTTGGGGTTGACAAAACAAACTCCCCCGTTTATACTTGGCGCAACGAAAGGAGAAGGTATGAAAAGCTTAAGCTATTTCCTGGGGGCAGGCATTGCCCTTTGGCTGTGCGCGGGCGGGACCGCCTTAGCCCAGGACCCCATCGTCGTGGCCCCGCACGCTTACAAAGTCCTTTTAGAAAACGACCAGGTGCGGGTCTGCCGCGCCAGCGTAAAGCCGGCCGATACCATAGCGATGCATTCCCACCCCAACCATATCATTTACGTCACCCGCTCCGGAAAAGTGCTTTTTACTTTCCCTGATGGCAAAAGTCAAGAGGTGGAAATGAAAGCCGGCGAGGTGATATGGGGCAATGCGGAAAGCCACGCCGCCAGGAACATAGGCAACACGGAGGTGCGGGTAATAGTTGTGGAATTGAAAGAGCCGTCGAAAAAACCGGAAGAACCAAAGACCGAGTAAATTCAGTCACTTTAGAAAAAAGGGCGGGTTTTTAACCCGCCCCTACATTTCCAAAAAAATTTAACGTAGGGACAGACCGGTGCCTGCGGTGAGCGAAGCCGAACTATGCCCTCGCCCGGGGGGGGAAGGGCGGGGAAACCCCGCCCCTACAAAAACCATTATGCGGTTTACTTTTTCTCCTGCTCCGCCTGCAGCCTTCTCTCCTTCATCATTTCCGGATGGGTCGCCCACTCGGTGCCTTTTTCTTCCGGCTGGCCGAAAAGGTCGGGATGCAAATAATATCCCCGCTCCTTATCCGCCTTTAACTCCTCCACCGGAATCCTGTGGGCATTGGCATAGGCATCCTGCCGAATGCCGGTTACCTGCCAGGAAACCTTCATACCGGCCGTTCCACCGGCAATTTTGAACCGGTTTCCGGAAACCTCTTCGGCGATGTAGAGATTCGGCCCCGGGGCTCCGATGGCGGTAAGCTGGTAGCGGTAATCTTTATTCAGTGCCCCAAACCAGTCCGGCAAAGTTACAACCGCTTCTCCCTTCGCATCGATGGTAACCACGCCGTCGTAGATGTTTTTCATATCCGGCGATTCGACGAAAGAGTGGTACAGGTATTCATTGGCGGGGTCTGTCGGGTGGTCAATTTTGAAGCCACCTGCCGTTTTGCTCAACGTGCCGTTTACATGCACTTTTCCTTGAAAATAACCAGCATAGCCAGACAGGCTGTAGCCATAAACGCCATTGCCAGACGAGCTGCTGCCATAAACGCCAAACAAGCCGCCCGTAGCCAAAACGCCAGTAGAGCTGCCCGAGGTGCCTATGACATCGAGTTTGGCATTGGGAGCAGCCGTCCCGATGCCGACGTTGCCGGTGGCGGATATTGTCATCCTTTCCGTGGACTCGGTTCCAAACGTGATGGCATCAGTACCTGGCCTCTTCACATATTCTGTCCCATTATCCCACTCAAGGCCATTTGTTAAGCCCAGCCGTATATCGCCTCCCAGGATCTCCAATTTAGCTCCCGGCGTAGCGGTCCCAATGCCCACGTTGCCATTCTGTCGAAACAGATCCTGTCCGGCCGAAGTCCACTGCTCGGTTCTGAAAGTGTACCCGACCGAAGTTAGTTTCTGCCTCGGCACCATCTCCGCATCCCCACCGACCTTGATTCCCAACCAGCGGTTAGGGTTGTTAAAGGCCGTGTCCGGCACGGGAGTGAGGGCACCCAAAAGAACCGAGAACAACCCGCTGTTTGTGCTCACCGAAGTTGACTCCGACCAGAGCACGTTGCCAGCCGTGGGGTCGTCGTAAATTCTGAACCGGACCGAATAGTTATTATTGGTCACCGGATTGCCGCTCCCGTCCCGCAGGATGCCCTGGAAGTTGATGAGTTGGGGCACGGCTCCAAGGGCTTCGCTCGGGATAAAGGCCAGAGCGGCTATCGTCCACAGCGCCAAAAGCGCTGTCAGCTTTGTTAAAAACGTTATGCGTTTCATCACGCACCTCCTGTTTGGTTTTTTTGTTTTCGTAGGGGCAGGTCTTGTGCCTGCCCGTTTTTTTTGTTTCGACACGGTTCATCTTCCTCCGGCAAATCCCTCCCGCTTGCCGTTTATGCTAACACCTGATTGCAGCTAAAAGATAACTGACCGTTTTGGGGAAGCAAGGAACAAATCATTCTTCCTTAATGGAAGATGGGACAAAAGCACCCCCTATGGTCCCCCTTAAATACAGGGGGACAAAATATATTTCTTTTTTCTGTCCCCCTTTTTTCAAGGGGGACGAGGCCCGAAGGGCGGATGGGGTAGTTTTGTCCCCCTTACCAAGGGGGACGAGGCGCAAAGCGCCGGAGGGGGTGTTTAGTAGGGTTACCCTGAGCACAGCCGAAGGGTGCCCACCCCCTCTCCATTTTGTGGAGAGGGCCTGCCCGAGACGTGGCCTCGGGCCACGGCCAGGGGTCAGGGGTGAGGCTGCGTCTGCTTCTCCGCCTCTTTTGCTTTTTTCTCTTCCACGAAATTGGTGGAGTAGCCGGGGAAAACTTTGGTGGAAGGATTGATGTAATGCGCGGCGTTGTTGGCCGCCACGGCGGCCTCGCCGAAACCGGTGGCAATCAACTTTAACTTGCCATCGAAGCCGCAAATATCGCCAGCGGCATATACCCCCGGCAGGTTGGTTTCCATATGCTGATTAACTTTGATGGTGTGCCCGGGGCCAAACTCCAATCCCCAATTTCTCAAGGGGCCGATGTTGGCGGCATAGCCGATACAGCAAACGACGGCATCCACATCAAATTCTTTTTTCTCCTGCGTCAGCTTGTTGAGCGTGAAGGCCCGCTCGATTCGGGAATTCCCGGAAACCGACTCGACTTCCGTGGTGGTAAAAATCGGAATGCCGGAGGTATGAAGTTTCTTTGTGCTATCTTCGTGCGCCGCAAACTTGGCCGAACGGTGAATCAAAATCAAACTTTTGGCAACGTTTTTTAGAACCAGCGCCCAATCCAGGGCAGTGTCGCCGCCGCCGATGATGATTACCCGTTTGCCGCGAAACTCTTCCGGGTCAATCACCCCGTAGTAAAAACCCCGCCCCAGCCAGGCTTCCACTTCCGGTTTTTCCAATTTGCGCGGGGCAAAAACTCCGATGCCGGCGGTGATGATGATGGTTTTAGAAAGATGCGCAGTGCGGTGGTCTCCCTTGAGCAAATAATGGCCGTTTTCCAACCGCTCGAGGCCCATAATCCGTTCCCCCAATACTACGGCTGGATTGTATTGCCGTACCTGCAGGGCTAAATTCTTGACCAAATCTTCCCCGATAATAGCCGGGCATCCCGCCACGTCATAGACCGGTTTTTTGGGATAGAGGGTGTTGACCTGCCCGCCTAAATACGGAAGCGAATCCAAAATTTTTACCGAAAGGTCCCGCAACCCGGCATAGTAGGCGGCAAAAAGCCCCACTGGCCCGGCTCCGATGACGGTTACGTCGTAAATTTTTTCGTCGGTTTTACCTGCATCCATAGCGTTTTTATGATTGACTTTTCACGTTTGCGGCCGGAGTTCCAATTCGAAAAGCCGGGTCGGAGGCCGTAGAATTATTGGAAGGAAGTTTCAACACTACGTCTCCACTAACTTTCGCCTGGCATCCCAGTCGCGATGTTTCGGTCAACCCTTCCGCCAGCTCCAGTTGATCCTGTTCCGCTTCATCCTTTCCCGAAAGATTTTCCAGACCCTCCAGAATAATAACATGGCAGGTGGAACAGGTGCAATTGCCGCCGCAGTCATGCGTCAGCGCAATGTCGTTATCCAAGGCGGCGTCCAAAATCGACTGGCCGTCAAAAGCTTCTACGGTTTTATCCAGATTTTTAAAAAAGACTTTCGGCATTTTACCACCTGCAGGGATAGAGAATGAGAGCAACGGGCGGCTTTTGGTAAACACCGGGGAAAAACGTTTGACTAGGCCCGCTCGTAGATGGGAAAGGGATTCCGCTCCTCGCCAAAAGAGATTTTCTGCGCCACGCCCGCCAGTTGCGCGGTCAACATCATATAGGCCCAAGTTGGCACCGGAAACGAAGCGCATCCCCGAATCAAAACTTCTTTACCCTGGTATTTCTCCCACGGGACCGTATGCAAAGTTTTATTAAACGCTTCTTCCTGCACCATCCCGCCGGTGACCAGGTCAGCAAAGTCGATTACTTCCATACCTATACGCTAAAGGAGCTGCCGCAGCCGCAACTGCGCTTGGCCTGGGGGTTGTTGAAGCGAAAAGCGCCGTTCAATAAATCGCCGGTATAGTCCAGCGTCAGCTCGTTTAAATAGACCAGCGACTTAACGTCCACCACCACCTTGACGCCGCCAAACTCAAACACCCGGTCCAGTTCCCCCATCTGGGTGTCGAGGTTCATCACATACGACAAACCGGAACAACCGCCTCCCTTCACTCCGACGCGCAAAAAAGTGGCCGGATTGCTCTGCCGCTCCAGAATTTTTTTGATTTCCAGAACGGCTATGTCGGTTACGAGGATTTTTCCTTCCGGCAGGGTATTTACAGTATCCGTCATCATTTCTCCTTTATGGTGAGCGAAGTCGAATCCATTACACTTTAATTTCTTCCACCGGAATCAAATAATCCGGCCGGTACAATTCTTCCAAATTTATGCGCCCCAGATAATCCATCAACCGCTCCTGCACCCGCGCCAAAGGCCCCCGCACGGTGCAGCAGCCAATCTGCTCGCAGTCGTTGTGGTCATGTTTTAAACAATATATAAGGGCCACGTCATCCCCCACCGCCCCAATCACGTCCGTCAATCGGATCTCGCGAACTTCTTTGGCCAGCCGATACCCGCCGGATGGCCCCGGGACCGCTTCCACAATTCCGCGCCGCGCCAGACGCTGTAAAATTTTGGCCAGAAGCTCGGTCGGTATTTCGTAGCGGCTGGAAATTTCCTTGGCCGAAACCCGTTTCTCCCGCCCCGCCGACCACAGATAGCCGATGGCCAGAAGCCCGTAATCCGTTTTTTTGCTTAGCGTAAACATATACCCGACTCTAAAAGTCGGCATTTAATTATACAAACTTTAAGGCCTTTAGTCAATATCTATCGACTCCCGTAAGCCCTTGATAAATCAGCGCTTCCTGCTTGCGGGCAGGATTACCGGCTAAAAACCGACAAACCTGTCGGTTTTTTTTGACAATCTAAATCGAATGCTTATCTTATTTCTAATGGCGTCGCTTGCACTAAAAAACATCTCCCATTGCTTTGAAAACGGCGCCGAAATCCCCAAACAGGTTTCTTTTGAAGTTGCCGCTAAAAGTTTCTTGGTTTTAGTCGGCCCTTCCGGCTGCGGCAAATCGACCACCTTACGGCTCATAGCCGGCCTGTCTGACCCCAGCGAAGGAGAAATTCAAATCGACGGCAAAAAAGTGAACGCCCTCTCCCCTAAGGAGCGGGAAGTGGCGATGGTTTTTCAAAACTACGCTTTGTATCCCCATATGACCGTCTTTGAAAACATCGCCTTCGGTCTTAAACTCAAAAAAATTCCCAAAGCTGAAATTCAGATTAAAGTTCATAAAACCGCCGAGCTGCTGGGCCTTTCACCTCTTTTGAACCGAAAACCGAAAGCTCTCTCCGGCGGCGAACGCCAGCGGGTAGCCTTGGGGCGCGCGATGGCCCGCGAGCCGAAAGTGTTGCTTCTGGACGAGCCGTTATCCAATTTAGATGCCGCCTTGCGCCAGCGGGTGCGGCAGGAGCTTTTGGGGTTGAAAAAACAATTGAAAGCCGCCACCGTCTATGTTACTCACGACCAGACCGAGGCGATGAGCCTGGGAGACCAAATCGGAGTGATGCGCGCCGGCGAATTGTTGCAAACCGGCGTGCCCGAGGAGATTTACGGCAATCCCCAAACGCTTTTTGTCGCCCAGTTCTTCGGCCATCCCGGTATGAACGCCCTAACCAGCGGCGGCTTTTCGGATGGAAGGCTACATTTTGAAAACTGGAATCTTGCCGTTCCCGATTTCGTAGGAAAGAAAATTTCAAATACCGCAAAAGTTGTGCTCGGCTTCCGTCCCGAAAAAGGGAAACTTTTGACCGCAGGGGAAAACAATTCCTTGAGCCTGCCGGTCAAACTTCAGACGGTCGAAAACTTCGGCCATGAATTTTTCTATAATTTTCAAACCGCCGACGGCCAAGAATTCTCCATTCGCACTCCCGAAAAAGCCGCTGCCATTCCCGAAGAAATAACCCTCAACCCCGAAGATCTTTTCTTCTTCGATTCCCAAACCGGAAAAAGAATTTGAAAAAAATCGTTCTTCTTCTTTGCCTTTCAGCCCAAACTCTTTCGGCAGAACCTGCGGCCAAGCCCGACTCCGTTTTGCAATATGCGTCGCCGGTAACCTTGCCTTCCATCTCCAAGCCAAAAGCTCCCCGGCTTTTACTTTTAGGAGCTGGCCACGCCGTCGCTCTCGTTTACACGTATGACCAGACTCAAAAAAGCTGGGGAGGCTCGACCGGGAAATTCCATTTCAAAAGCGACTGGACCAGGGATGGCTTAGCTCAAAATGACGAAGTCAGCCACCTCGTGGTAGGTTACACCATGACCAAAGAGTTCTACCGCGCCTATCGCTGGGCCGGGTTTTCACCCAAAAAAGCCAAAATCTTCAGCGCCCTCGAAAGCGCTTTTCTTTTAACGGTCGTTGAAGTTCCGATGGATGCTTTCAACACAACCCAGGGATTCGGCGTTGAAGATTTAATTGCCGACTATGCCGGCGTTGGGGTAGGACTTTTGAAACTGAACCACCCCGGCCATTGGGACTTAAAGGCCAGCGCCAAAGCGAATCCTTTCTCCTCGCAAAAACATCTTTTTTCCCAAACCTCCGAGCAGTTCGACAATTTCATCTTCTGGGGCACCTATCGCCCCCAACTGAAATGGGATGATAGACAGCCTTTCTCACTCGGAATTGGTTATGGCACCCGCAGGGCTTCCAATGGCATTTCTCCTTGGCGCGAACTGTACTTCGGCCTTGGCACTACGTTGCCCGACATAATTCGCATCTTCTCGCCAAAAATGGCGCACACTTTGGAGGTTTTAGATTTTTATTATCTCAATTTGAACTTGCACGCCACAATAAAATAGACTCGTCATCAAATTTTATACCTGATTCCCCCAAAAAACAACAGCCTCCTTGGAACAGGAGGCCGTTATTCTGATTTGAGAAAACCTAAACCGCTATCCGTTTTCGGCGCAAGAAATAATAAAGCCCGGTTCCGATCAACAACAAAACAAGTATGGCAAGACCCAACGGAGTCAAAGCCGGAGCTGAAGGAGGTGGTGGGTCGGCCTTTAAAACCAGTTCATATTTTATGTCGGCATCGTTGGGAGAATGGCCGATGAGGTCGCCAAACTGGTTTAAGTGGGACAGCCAGGAAGCCCCCGTGAAAAGATTCTGTGCGCCGTGCGGCACGGCATCCATTGACATATCGAAGTTGGCGCCGGTGACCGAATCCGGGTTGGAAATCAAATCGTAAGTCCGGGATACGGTCTGACCGGGAGTAACGGTCGGAAAAGGCGGAACGGTTTTGACTGTTTCACGCACCCCTCCCGTCAGGATAAACCAAACTCCATTGGGGAAGGACGTGGTGCTTATGGTGTGGCTGCCGGAACTTACGGTGACCCGAATCGAATCCACCAGATGGGTGCCAAAAGCCGGCGTTACAAACAATCCTAAAACGATAAGGCTAATCAAAGTTTTTCGCATAATTCCTCCTTAGAAATCTAAAATGGTTGCCTGGCTGCGCCCCCGCGACCCTCAATTTTTGACCGTCTGGAAAATCCTCCTTTCGCTTTTGGGAGGGCGACACTCCCGTCTCATTTCACGTATATCATCTTGTTCACCCCGGCGAAGCTCCCCGCCTCTAAACGATAGAAATAGACCCCGGAGGAAAGCGCCCGTCCGGTTTTGTCCTTCCCATCAAAAACCGACTGGTAGCGGCCGGCCTTTTGAAAAGCTTCGACCAAGGTTACAACCTTCTGTCCAACTACGTTAAAGATATCCAAGCGCACGTTCGCATCCGTCGGCAGTTGGTAATCGATAATGGTAGAAGAATTGAAGGGATTGGGATAATTTTGTGATACCTCAAAATCAAACGCGTTGACGCCTTCTGCGAACTGTTCTCCGGGATGAAATTCAAAACTATCTCTACCGGTCAAATAAAAATAATACCGGCTGCCGCTCTTAATCGGATACAAAATGTTTCGACGAGCATCTTTCAAAATCCCATCCCTGATGGGATCTCCCGAAAACTCGAAGGTAAGCGCCGCTAAATTCCCCTCTGTCTCCGTTCCCACGACAAAGGCGACAACCGAGCCTTTTTCAAACCGCTTCCACGCCAACTTTTCCTTCCCGCGCGGGAAAAACAAGGAGGCCAGGCCTGAAACCGAAGGCGGTTCCGAAATTTCTTTGCCTTCGCCTAAAAGCAATCGATTCTCTACATCGCTCATCCCTCCTATATCGAGCGAAATTCCAATTCCCTGCGGCCTTTCCTCCTCTTTTCTGACCGCAACTGATACCGATGCCGCTGGAACCGGAAACAAAAGCCCCAAATCCGCCTTGCGCTTCACTTTTATCCAATACCCAAACCAGGGGCGGAGCGTATCGGTCAAAAGATAGGTGGAGCCGTTAAACCCCCAAAGTTTTCCGCCCGTGGAGTCAACCAGTCCGGCGGCCTCGGCCTCTGAAAAAGTTATTGGCCGGGAGGAATCGGGAAAATCAACCCATAAATCACTCCCTATTACTGACGAATCAAAAGGCGGCCCTACCTGATTAAAACCGGAATCGAGCGGCAGGCGGAAAAACTGGCGTCCGGAGGTGGTGTCCGTAAAGTTCGGCCGGGCATCCGTGCCGGTGGCATCAAACCCCTGGGCCTGCAAGGATATAAGCCAATAGCCAAAGCCGGTCTGCAACGAGCCAACCTGCAGGTTTTCCTGATACCCATAATTGTTTACAGCAGTTTTCGCCAATGCCGGGTCCCAATGAAAGAACCGCCAGCGTTTGGAATCGAATCCGCCGAAATCGTCTCCCAATTGAAAAGCCAGCGAGGGAAAATCAAACTGGAGCGGAAAGGAAATCATCCGATACTCCCGTGTCGGCACAGAAACCTCACTCTGAAATAAAAAGATTTCCGAAAGGATGTAATAAATGGAATCGGAGCCGGTGGCGCTGACCACGACATCGGCTTTGCCGTTCCCGTCAAAATCTGCGGCGGCCAGATTGTTAGGGGTCAAAAAAAACGGCCCTCCGCCAACCGAATCCGGAATCTCGACGAAGACGCCCGCCTGAAAGCTGCCATCGCCGTTTCCGAATTGGAACCAGGTCCCCTTGTGGCCGGGAACGTGGTTGTTGAAAGCTAAATCCGCTTTGCCGTCGCCGTTAAAGTCATTCGTAACCAGATACTGTATCTCCGCTCCCTCCGGGTCAATGGCCGAATCCGGCACCGGAATGCTTCTATCCAGAAACAAGCTGTCCGCCCCCGGCCTTTTGCCTAAAAAAAGGTAAAAATTCAAACTCTCGTGGTTCCCCACCATCAAATCCACCAGCGTGTCGCCGTCAAAATATCCCCAACTGGAGTAGCGCGGCTCGGCCCCGGTTTCATAGGCCGCCAAGGGGGAGAAAACCGGCCCGCCCAAGCTCCGGTAAACTCCGACCGTATCCGAAAGGTAGTGATTGAGACAGATGACCATAGGTCCCTTTGGCCGGGAAGAAAAGGCCGGAGAAACAACGATTTGATTCAACCCCCTGCCACCGCTGGAAAGAACCGTCGGCCCGGAAAAGCCGGCGCTGCCGTTGCCAAAGAAAATAAAGACGCTGTCCGCTTCCTCACTGCCGGTATAGGCGGCGCCCAGAATAACGTCGTCAAACCCGTCTCCGTTTAGGTCGCCGGCCGCCAGAAACTGGGCAAAGCCGTTGATTTTCGGCCAGGTAATCGGCGCCGCCGCAAAAGTTCCATCCCCGTTCCCCAAAAGTATGCTAAAAGTTAAATCCAGAAACCGGCCCACCGCCAAATCCGCTTTGCCATCCCCGTCGAAATCCCCCACCCCAAACTCGCTTGGAAAACCGCCGCCGCTGGAGGATATGACCGGAGCCCCGAAGCTCCCCCGGCCTTCTCCCAAAAAGACAAAAACCGAATCCCGCCCTAAAGAATTTAGAACGGCAACGTCCGGCCGCCCGTCTCCGTTAAAATCGGCAGTTGCCACAACGGAGCCCCCGCTTCCCCCCGGCGGCAGAGCCAAATAGTGTGGCTCCAGCGTCGCCCCGCTTGCTAAAACCGGCCAGAAAAAAAGCGGAAAGAAATATCCTATTTTGCGCACGCTATTCTCCTTCTACTGGAACCTCGCACTATCCTGTATCCAAGCTTTGATAACGTTAATTGTCGTGGCAGAAAGAAAACCACCAATCTGCGGCATTCTGTCCCCTCCGCCACCCACCGATGCTTGCGTGCCCTCCAGCTTATCGATTAGATAACTTGAATCCACCTTATTCGGCACTACTCGTATAAGCGAAGGGAAATCTTGACTCGCAGTGTTCACCAAATTAGAATGAGAAACACCGTTATCCAGTCTCAAACCACCGCCGGGCAAAACACCCGCGCTAACGTGACAGCCGATTCCTGAGCATTGCAAATTCCAAATCGGCTGAACCGAAGCGGAATAGGTGGTGTAAGTTGCCGGCAAGCCACCACCTCCCGGGGCCGTGCTCCTTTTTTTACTGCAAGTCGAAAGCCCTAAAAGCATAACTACCCCTGTAATCAGCCAAGCAATTTTCCTGACCATATTCCTTCCTCTGGATTAGAACTTCTCCGCCAAAATTTCCGCCACTTCCTCTAACAGTTCCCTATCTGAATCGTCAAAGGCATCCGGCAAATCGGAATCAATGTCGATTTCACCGAACACTTTTCCATCCCTCATAATCGGAACCACAATCTCCGAATTGGTCTCAATCGAGCAGGCCAGGTAGCGCGGATCAGCATTCACGTCCGGCACAATAATAGTATCTTTTTCGCGCGCCGCCGCGCCGCAGATGCCGGAGTTGATTTTAATTCGCGTATGCGGCGAAGGCTTTCCCAGATATGGGCCAAGCACAAGCTCGTCCTCACTATCCATCAAGTAAATACCGACCCAAGTGTATTTGGGGAAATTGTTTTTCAAAACCGCAACCGTCTCTGCCAAAAGCTTTTCCCTCGAAAGCTCATCCGCTTTGGAGCGGATTTCGCCAACAACATCAGACACGACGACCGTCATAGTACCAATCCTTTCCAAAAACCGAAAAACCCGGACTAACCCGCTGCCGGGCAAACCTCAAGGCGTTTTGACACGCCCTATCATTTCTAACAGGATTATACGTATATTTCGCCAAAACATTGGCGCTTTTTTTAAAAAAAATTTTAACTCCGCTTTTTACTCTTCTTGACCTTGCGGGACTTGGCCCTCTTTGCTTTTTTCTTTTTGGCCTTCGATTTTGAAGCTTTCATTCTCTTTTTCGCCGGCTTTGCAACTCGAGATGAAGCTCTCTTTTCCACCAACTGCCGCAAGGCCATCAAATTCTCATCCGGAACCGCCGGCGGCAGGGCGCATTCCGGCCCCAAAACTCCGGGCTGCTGCTGCAAAAGAGTTAAAACCGGGCGGATAGAGGAAACCAATGCTTCTTTACGACCCAACAAAAGAGAGGACGTATGGTTAATCCCGCCGATGACCGGCTTTTTCAATAATTGGTAACCTTCAGACAGAGTAAGATTGGAGCGGTCGGAGGCTGCCCAGTTCACCATATCAACCGGATAGCCAGCAAAAAGAGAAAGCATATTGAAGGGTTCGCAAACGTGTAAAATCACCTTGCCGCCGACCCCTTTGACCGCTTCGATGACTTCCAAATCATACGGCTTTCCAAATTTTCGATAATCATCCTCGGTCAAAATATTTTTTGAAGCCCACTCCGTGGTCGCAAAGAAAATCCCTTCCGCACCGGCGTTTAAGCACTCGACGGCAAAGCGCACGAAAGTATGCGTGATTTGTTCCAGCGCCTCTTCCACCAAAAGCGGCGATTCCTGCATATCCCGCACCAGTTGGGCTTCCGTGCCGACTAAATCGCCAGCAACTGAAAGCGGGGAAAAAACGGTCATAAACTTATAGGCCGATTTCCCCAATTTTTTCGAAATTTCCGAAATGGTTTTTAATTCCTGTGCCAGTGTGCCGGCCGCCAACGGCAGCTCCTCAATCTTCTCCCAATCCATAGGCAGCCCAACCGGAAAAGAAAGCCTTTGCGGCTTGTCCAGGGCTGTTTTTGAGGGAACGTATTGCGCTCCCCAGCCTTCTACGTGATACGAAGCGCGCGGATTTATTTTTACAAAATCCCACCCAAATTTCTTCTGAAAACCGACCGTAGCCAGAACGAATTCTTTCGGGTCGTTCTCAAGGTGATAAAAATGCCGCCAGGCCGCCACCGGCGTCCGGTCCGGTTTATTCCCCGCCAAAAGCGCATCGATTCTATCTTTGGGATTCATTCCCCTCCTCGTTCTTCCAATAATCAGCCAATTTTTGATACTTTTCCGGAAACTGTGCTTGAAAGCGCAAAAAAGCCGGCACCGGATAACGCACCCCGCCTTGATGCGTTCCCTCCAAGCCTTCGATAAGCTCATCGGAGAAACTGAATGGAAAGGCAAAAACCATCTCGTTATCCTGCGTCAGTCCGAAAATCCGGTCGCCGTAGCAGGGCAAAATATACTGCGGTTTTCCTTTCTTCATAGTTTCGATGACAATATCGGCGCAGTCGATTCTCCCTGCCGAACGCGACTCCAGATATCCGCCGGATTTAAAAAGGGAAGCGGTCAAAAACCGCATCACCTGCGCCGAATTGCCGTATAGGCAGATGACATCTGGCGTAAAACTTGTGCGGCTAACTGGCGCCACCCAAATCGATTCGTATTCGTAATAGGAAAACTTTGGAACCATACTTTCGGTCTTCTTCCCTGCTTGCGCCGACGCCGTATACATTCCTTCACACGCCAGTCCATCCGTGATATAGGCAACTTCCTTCTCGAACCCAAAAGCCACTTTGGTTAAAGGGCAGGAAATATCTTCGCCGTAGATGGCCAAAGACCAGCCATACCGCCGCGCCAGCGAAAATCCCTGGCAGGTGGCGACCTCAATCCCTAGATCCCGCACTGGCCTTTTTATTTTTTCCGGCAAAGCCTCCCCTTTCTTCGCCATTTTTATAGCGAGCGGAAAAGTTTCCGGATGAATATGCTTATTTAAAGCTTCATCCAGCTTCTTCAAATCGGACATCGGATTTCAAAGTATTAAAAAAGCTAATGGTTAGCAAGTAACCTCTTATTTCTCTAAAGAATTAACCCCTTTTTCTTAGTGCTTGACACTTCTTCCGCTTTTCCAAATCTTTCATTCGTGGATGGATGGGGCCAACGGGCCTGGGTGTTAAGTTTTTGGAGGGTTAGCCTAACTGGTAAGGCACCAGACTTGAAATCTGGCGTCCCGCAAGGGATTTGGGGGTTCGAGTCCCTCACCCTCCGCTTTTTGCCGGAACGAAAAAATCAGAATGAAAAACCACCCATTTAAAGGAGAAAAAAATGCCGGGCGTTTCCATAGATGAAACCGTTGGGCAGTTGTTAACCGTTCTTCGGGAGGCGTTTGAAGGTCCGCCGGAAGGCGGGAGCTATTTTACCGATAACAATCCGGATGCCGGACTGTTCGGCACGCTTTCCAAGTTAAGCGCGGCGGAGGCTTCGGAGGAGCGGTGCAAAACGACCGTAGCGGCTCACGCGCACCATCTCGTTTTCAGCTTGGAGGCTTCGTCGGCCTGGATTCGCGGCGACCGCTCCCCGCGAAACTGGAAAGAGAGTTGGCAAGTCGGCACCGTGGACGCGGACGCATGGACGCAACTGCAAAAACAGCTTCGTGCGGGCTACGAAGACCTTCGCACGGCCATTCAATCCAACGCTCGGACAAACGTGGATGCGATGGGAGGCGCCATCGGCGCGATCGCCCATATGGCTTATCACTTGGGCGCCGTTCGCCAAAAAGTATCCTACAAACGATGAAAAACTCATCTCTTAAAAACCTGCGAGTAATTCCGGGCGTCGGGCCCAGCATTGCACGGGACTTGTACGATTTGGGAATCCGCTCGGTGGGAGACTTGAAAAGAAAAAACCCGGAGAAAATGTACTTCGAGTTGTGCCGCAAACGCGGCCAGCCTATCGACCGGTGCATGCTCTACGTTTTCCGCTGTGCCGTAAATTACGCCGAGCACAAAAAATGCGACCCCAAAAAGCTTTTGTGGTGGAATTGGAAAGATTAATTCAAAGAAAACAAGGAGGGTAAAATGATGGAAGAAAAACCGAAACGCGGCGCGATGGGGTATTACCAGTCCGCCAGCATGGTTTTACTTTTGATAATCGTCGGCTTCTCAATTTCCGGGTTGTGGGGATTGATGCGAATTATCATCCCCGATTCAACTCTTTCCGGCTACGATTGGAGACGAGTTTCCACTCTTGACCGCTACCTGGAAGCGGAGTATAGGCAGGAAAACGGCCGCTACTACCGGCTGATCGGATTCGAACCCAAATCCGACACGGCCAAAACCGGCGGGCTTTCGCAGGAGCAGGTGGAGGAAAAATGGAAAAAAGCCCAAGCCGACACCCTTTACGAGGAACGCCGCGGCGGCCTGCAGCAGATTCTGTTCTGGTTTGTGGCGGTTGTCATCTGCCTACCACTTTATATCTATCATCATAAGGCGGTAAAAAAGGCACGCCAGCAAATGGAGCAGACGGCGGGGCAGTAGCCCTTCACTGAAAATCGTTTTGGTAGCGGAAACCTTCAGGTTTCCACAAATGGAGGGCTGAAGTCCTCCGCTACCCAAAACCATTTAAGGATGGTTTATTTTTTTAGCGTCCGTTAAAGATTGCCTCCTGCGCCTCTTTTTTGAGTGGGGCGCCAAGGTCTATTCCAATAAACTCGCCGCCGGGCCGGAAGCGGAACTACGCAAAGATTTTTTAGCTTTCGCCGGCCTTAAATCTGACTTTAGAGTTTTAGACATCGGCTGCGGCCCCGGCTGGCTTGCAATCGAAGCCGCCCGACAGATTAAAGAGGTCTTCGGCATAGATCGCTCCAAACGAATCATCAAGCTTGCCCGTCAAAATGCAAAATCCGCAGCAATTTTGAATGTCGATTTCCAGATTGGCGATGCTTGCTCCCTGCCCTATCCCGATAACAGTTTCGACACGGTAATGGTTACAACTGTAAACTACCTCTTACCTGGCCCGGAAAGGGCGTTTGCCGAACAGGCGCGGGTTGCAAAACCGGGCGGAATAATCGTTACGTTGGACCCCGATGTTTCCATCTCGCCAGCCCGGATGAGAACTTATGCCAAAGCGCAAAGAATGAATTTGAAAAACACCCTCAAGTTGACCGCCTGGGCCTCCGCCGCCCCTATTTACTATCCGTTTTCGGAAAAACGATTAAAAGAGCTTTACGAAGGAGCCGGCCTTAAAAATATCTTGTTGGAAAGACGCCTGGGCGGAATGGTTTGGTTTGCTAAAGGATTCAAACAAGCGTAGCGGAAACCTTTAGGTTTCAATAGGTGGAGGATTAAAGTCCTCCGCTACGCTTCCCAATTTTTTCGTTCGTAGGCCGGACTTGTTTATCCCGAGCGAAGTCGAGGGACAGTCCGGCGGCGGCATTGCCTGCCCGAGCCGACACAGCTCGAGTCGGCCAAGGAAAATGCCGCCTACGAGCCTAACGAGTATTAGGTGCTACTCAACCCAGTCAGCGATGAAGATATTGGTTTCGCCTTGAATCTTGCCGTTCCGGTTTGAGGCAAGAACCAACTTCTTCCCATCCGAGGAAAACATTGGAAAACCGTCAAAGGTATCATTAAATGTAATCTGTTCCTGCCCCGTACCGTCAACATTAATCATAAAAAGGTCGAAGTTGCGGCCTTTCGGGTCGTTCATATTGGAGGCGAAAATAATGCGCTTGCCGTCCGGAAAGAAATAGGGGCAAAAGTTGGCGGCGCCGTTGGAGGTTATTTCCTTTTTGTTTTTGCCGTCAGCATCCATCACAAAAATTTCCAGCGCACGGGGGCGAATCAAACCCTTCTGCAAAAGTGCCCGATAATCGCCTTGGGCGGCGGAATCTTGCGGATGGTGGGCGCGATAGACGATTTTTTTGCCGTCGTAGGAAAAGAACGGCCCGCCATCGTAGCCCAGTTTATCCGTCAGCCGCTTTAAACCGGAGCCATTGGCGTTCATCGTGTAAATGTTCACGTCGCCATAGCGATACGACGTGAAAACGATTTTTTTGCCGTCGCGGGAGATGGTTGCCTCCGCATCGTAGCCGGTTGAATTGGTCAAACGCTTGAGATTCGAACCGTCCGGGCTGGCCGTGAAAATTTCATAGGTGTCATACAAGGGCCAAACATACCCATGCGAATAATCCGGTTTGGGCGGGCAGGCCGAGTCGGCCAAACGCGTCGAGGAATAAAGAATTTTTTTGCCGTTCGGGAAAAAATAGCCGCAGGTGCAGCGGCCCTTGCCGGTGGAAACCAAATGTTTGTTCGAGCCATCCACCTTCATTATGTAAATCTGGTCGCAGGAGTCACTGCCGTTGTGATATTGGAAAATCAGTTCGCAGTCATCAAAGGAAAAATAAGCTTCTGCATTCTCCCCACCGAAGGTAAGCTGACGTATGTTGGAAAGATGCCTTTCTTCCGGCCCGCCCGCGGCGGGCAAGGGCTCAACTGCGCCGTTTTGCGCGGAAAGCCGGACCAAGGATATACAAATAAGAAAAACCAAGCCCGCCGCCGACCGGAACATCTTGTCGCCCTTACTCATAGCCTTTCTATAATACCCAATTATGTCAAAATGAAAAGATGATTTTGGCCCGGGTTTTAGTCAAAGTAATCATTGTAAGCAATGCGAGCCTTTGCCTGGAAAGCCAAACTTAGTTATTTTTTTCACAAGCCAAATTGTGCTTGACAAATTACATATTAGGATGTTCCTTGTGATTGGTACAGAGGAATTTTTGGCAGGTGGGTGGGATTTTGCTTTAAAACACTCTTTCTGTAATGAAGGATGGAGCAACTTTTTAGGCATTTAACAACGAACGCGCTTGGCGCACAACGGGGGGCTTAAAACTCCCAAGGAGGCTCAAATGACAAGAAGGCTAACGAATTTCGGCCGGTTCACGCCAATTCAAAGAAGTACCAGCTTAATTAACAAATTTCTGATGCCTTTCACTCTTTGTACCATTTCTTTTCTTTTTTTCCTAAGCGCGTTCTCCCCCTTGGCTTTCGCCCAGGAGAAAAAAACGTCCCCTTCCACTTTGGAAGAACTTTTGGCCAAGGGACCAGACCCGCGCTGGTCGAAGATAGTGCCGTTACCGGAGACCCTCGGGGCAAAGGCCATCCCTCCCCCGATTATTCGCGAAGTCCAAGGGCCGACCGGGCCGCATGAGGTCAGGTTGCAAAACCAGAAAGCGCTGATTTTTCCGAATATTCGGATGCATCCCAATCCAACCACTACCCAAAGCGAGATGACCATATGGACCCATCCCAATAATCCTGACGTCGTTCTGGCCGGTTCAAACGCCGCTTCCAACCCGGTAACCGTTATCAGCCAGGGGTGGTATTACACCACCGACGGCGGCGCCAACTGGATAGGTGGCGATACTTTGCCGACCCATACCAATTTGGGCCAGTTTATGTCCGACCCGGCGGTCGGAATCGACCTGGATGGCAATCTGTTTTTCAATGCCCTGCTTATCGGAGGTACCCACGAGGTCATAATGGCCCGGTCAACTAACAACGGAACCAACTGGACTCAAGTCTCCGCGCCCAACGCCTCCACCGGCAACGACAAAAACCATATGGCCATCGACGTAAACCCGGGCGGCGCGTTTGAAAATTTTTTATACACCGCTTTCACTGATTTTAATGTCGCTCCCCCCAACGTTATGTTCTCCCGCTCCATCAACCGGGGGCTAAGCTTTTCGGCTCCCATTCCAATCAACGGCTCGGTCGGGGCCCAATTTGGGCAGGGGGTCAATCTGTCCGTCGGCCCGGGTGGCGAAGTGTACGGCGCCTGGTCCGGGTATGACGCTTTTCCGACTGCCATCACCCATCTCGGCTTCAACAAATCAACTAATGGGGGTGCCGCATGGGGAACGGCGGTGAGCATCACCGACGTGGCCGACATCCGCGGCACGCTGAACAAAGGTGGGAACATCATCCGCTGCAACAGCTTTCCCTCTATGGCGGTGGACCGCAGCGGCGGAGCGCGCAACGGCTGGATTTACATCGTCTATCCGGCCAAAAACCCCACCACCCCGGATGTTTTCCTGGTGCGTTCCACCAACGGGGGCAGCTCCTGGAGCACCCCCTTAAAAGTGAATCAGGACGTCAGCGGCAAAGACCAGTGGTTTCCCTGGGTCAGCTGCGACCCGGCCACCGGTGCCCTTTATATAGTTTATTACGACAGCCGCAATTTTCCGGCAAACGACTCCGCCCAGGTGTACATCTCCACCTCGCTGGATGGCGGGTTTACCTTTGAGGACGTTTTAATCAGCGACCAGGCTTTCCTTCTGGCCCCCATTCCCGGCTTGGCTGGCGGCTACGCCGGCGACTACATTGGCGTTTCCGCCAAAAACGGCATAGTCTGGCCCTGCTGGAACGATAATCGAACCGGAATACACCAGGGCTACACCACCCGGGCGGTTTTCATCGCCGTCGGCAGCCCGCCGAAAATAAGCGTTTCTCCCGATACGCTGGATTACGGCAATGTATTTCTGGGTCATCCCGAAACGCTTACCGTCAATATTCGAAATTTAGGCTTTCCCGAAACTTTGAGCGTAACCAATATCCAGTCCAACAATTCCGATTTCACTCCGGATGTCACTTCATTCGACCTGCCGGGCGGCAACGGCCGAGGGGTGAAAGTCGCTTTCAATCCCGCCTCGGCCGGGCCAAGCAGTGGAACGTTGACTATATTAAGCAGCGACACCTCCAATCCAAGCGTCACCGTAGCTTTGCTGGGAACCGGTCTGATTCCGCCCGACATTTCAACCGCTCCCGACTCCTTGGATGCCGACTTGCTTACCGGAGCGACTAAAGTTGAAACTTTGACCGTCTCCAACAGCGGCGGCAGCAATTTGGATTTTGACATCTCGGTCAAATTCAGTGCGCCGCTCTCCGCCGCGATAAAACCGCTTGCCGTAAAAACAATAGGTGGCCGGGCTGGCTCGATGGGCAGCGCTGATGCCGGTCTTTCCGTTTGGGAAGCCAACGGTTTGGATGAAGCCGCCTACCGTCAAAGGCTTCCATCCGGACCAGTAAAAAACCGAACCGAAGCGATGCTTTCCGCAGCAACGGGTGGAACAAATCTGAATGCTGCTTTCTCTCTAAATGCTAAGCTTCCGCTGATTGAAGATTTTGAGCGGCTTGACCCTTGGCCCTGGTCTCCCTGGGTGCCGGCACTTTTCGCGAGCGGAGTAATCTCGGCGGGATGCGCGCACGATGGCGCGCAGGGAATTTCCGAGCCGGAATGGCACTACCGTACGGATGTCGCGATCGGAAACCCCGATGAAAAGCTTTCACTCTGGGTAAAACCGGGCTTTGGGCGCCTATACATGGGGTTTGGCGCAAGTGCCGGCGGAGCCTGGTCGTTGGTGGCCGGTGCAAATACCGGTCAATTAATTATCCAGGAAAACGCCGGTTACGGCTTTTCTAACCTGGCTTCAGTCCCCCAAGTGTGGACTGAAGGAACCTGGTATAAACTGGAAATTACGTTCGAAGAAGGCGCAGCCGTTACCGGGCGCCTCTATGCTTCCGACGGAACAACCCTGCTCAACACGGTAACGGCGACCTTGTCCGGTTTCCTGCCGGGAGGGGTGGCCATCCGCAGCTTTTCCGGTTTTTGTGGCGACACCTTTGAAAGTGGCGATGCCCTGAACTGGCTGGCCGCCAACCCCGATTCGGGCGCCATTCCGGCCGGCGAAAGCCTAAAAGTCGAAGTAACTTTTGACGCAACCGGCTTAAACGGCGGCGATTACTACGCCGACATTATTGTTTCCTCCAACGACCCGGACGAGCCGCAGGACACCACCCCCGCGCATTTGCATGTAACCGGCGCGCCGGACATCGCCTTGTCCGATGACTCGCTGGACTTTGACTCGGTTTTCACCAGCGGGTCCCGCACCGAAACCCTGGTGGTCACCGACCCTGGAACCGATGTGGTTATGGTCAGCAGTATTACCTCTGATAATCCGAATTTCACCGTAGACATCACGAGCTTTAACTTGAATCCGGGCGACAACCAGGCGGTATTGGTAACCTTTACGCCGGTTGATACCGGTATGTTCACCGGGCAATTGACCATTGTCAGCAACGACCCGGATGAAGAAACTCTCTTTGTTGCGCTGCAGGGCGTGGGGATATTGCCGCCCGACATTTCGGTTTCTCCCGAGTCACTGGAAGCCGACTTGTTCACGGGAGAAGTCAAAGTCGAAACCCTGACCATCGCCAACAGCGGCTACAGCGATTTGTCCTTTGACATCAGCCTTGAAACGGCCGCGCTACAGGCGCTCAAGGGCCCCAACGGACTTCCCGCCATCCGCTGGAACCCGGTCGCATCACGTAGCTTGACCGATCACCCGCCGACCACGGCTTCTTCGCAGCACTCGGCAGCTCCTAAAAGCATCTCCAGACCTTTGGTTCCGGCCGACTTTTTAATCATCGACCATTTTAAGAACAAAACCTTTTTCGGCGGCTACACCTCCGTTCTGGCCTCGGAATTCGACCTAAACACGCTGACTACCGCCGATTTGCAGCAATATAAGGTGGTCTATTGCGAACCGGACTGGTCGAGCTACGCCAATTTGACTAATAATATGTCCAAAATCAGTGCCTACGTCCAATCCGGCGGGGTGGTGGTACTCAATGTCGGCGGCAACATCGGCGACGGTATTGGAATTGACCCGCTGGGAACCAACTACGCCAATTATGCCGGCGGTTTCGGCGGCCAGACCCACGAAGCGGAAACCATCACCGATCCGGGGCATTCCTACATTACCGGTCAGCCGTTCGGTGGAGCTTTGCTTACCACTGCCGACTTCAACAGTTGGGGTTCCACCGACCACGGGCATCTGTTTAACTATCCCGGCTCCAGCCATATCGTTTTAAACAACACCCAAGATGCTTCCTGGCTGGAATACCCTCTGGGAAGCGGCAAGGTCATCGTCACCACTCTCACCTATGGCTGGGGGGGCGGCGGTGGCATGGGCAACCCGCTGGCGAATTTAATTAATTACGCCTTCCATCTTTCCCAAAGCTCCTGGCTTTCGGTGGCCCCCACTTCCGGTACTGTTCCGGCCGGTTTTTCCCTCGATGTTGAGGTAACTTTTGATGCCAGCGGACTAAACGGCGGCGACTACAACGCCAACATCCTCGTTTCCTCTAACGACCCGGATGAGCCGCAGGATACCACCCCGGCCCATTTGCACGTTACCGGCGCCCCGGATATCGCTCTTTCCGACGACTCGCTCGATTACGGCAATCTCTTCGTCGGAGGCTCGCGCCCCGAAACCGTAGTGGTCTCAAACGTTGGCACCGACCTGTTGACGGTAAGCAGCATCAGTTCCGACAATGCGAATTTCACACCCAACCCGACCGCCTTCAGCTTAAACCCCGGGGAAGACCAAAATGTTATAGTTACTTTCGCCCCGGCCGATTCCGGCTCCTTTAGCGGCCAGCTGACCGTCGCCAGCAACGACCCGGGTGAGCCTACGCTTACGGTTTACCTGCAGGGCCGGGGGCTCCTGCCGCCCGACATCTCGGTTTCCCCGGAGTCTTTGAAGGTCGAGTTGTATTCGGGAGAGATGAAAGTTGAGACTCTGACCATTACCAACACCGGCTACAGCGACCTGGACTTTGATATTTCAGTTAAGGAGCCGCAGGGTCTGGCAGCTGCGGCAAAAATCCGCTCCATATTCTCTTTTGAAGAGCGGCAAAATGCCTATCTGCAAGGAGCAGCGAGCCGCTCGGGAGCGACAACCGGCAGCACAACCGACCATTTTACCTCCAGCAGGACAATTCCAAAACTTAACTTATCCAGCACCGGCCCGAACGTTTTGATAATTCAGAACAACGACCCGTGGGGTATTTTCATAATAGAAAACCTTCTGACTGGACTGGGAGCGAGCGTATCGTATGCCACTTCCTCCAGTTTTGTTGGTATGGACCTTTCGCAGTTTGATTTAATCGTCTTGCCTTCTTCCCAGGATGTTGGGAATTTTTACAGCGACATCGACGCTCATATCGGCCTTCTGCAAAGCTACGTCTCTGCCGGCGGCGTTTTAGAATACCACGCCACCACCCAGGGGCAGAACGCGCTTTTGCCGGGTGGGGCCAGCAGCCTCTTCAGCCCGGAGCAAGTCAACCTGGTGGTAGCGCCTTCCCATCCGATTGTGCAGGGCGTTCCCCCGACGGTCAACGGGAATTCTGCCAGCCATAACCATCTGGCCGGGTTACCTGGGGGTGCCACGGTGATAACCACCGGTCAGGGCGGCCTTCCCACCACCGCGGAGTATGAAATCGGCGGCGGACATTGCATCGTAACCGGAATGACCTGGGAATTCGCCTATAACATCGGATGGGATTATGCCTTGATGCTTCCCAACGCTCTGGCCTATTCTTTGTCGCTGGCCGGCGTTTCCTGGCTTTCGGTGGCCCCCACTTCCGCCACCATCCCGGCCGGTTCCTCTTTGGATGTGGAGGTTACTTTCGATGCTGTCGGCTTGGACGGAGGGTATTACAACGCCAACATCTTAATTTCCTCCAACGACCCGGACGAACCGCAGGACACCACCCCGGTGCAGTTGCATGTCATAGGCACCCCCAACATTGTCCTATCCGATGATACCCTCGACTTCGGAACGGTGTATATCAACTACCCCGACACGCTGACTTTGACCGTTTCCAACGATGGTTCGGACCTCCTGGAGGTGACCGGAATAACCTCCAATAACTCGCTTTTCACCCTCCTTGACCCGGCCGTTTTCAATGTCCCCCAGGGAGGCTCGCACAACCTGCGCGTTCGATTTTCACCCACCCAGCCGGGAGTGGAAACCGGAGCTCTTTCCATTGCCAGCACCGACTCCACCGACCCGACCGTAACCGTTCAACTGGCCGGTTTGGGTTCTCTCCCCGCCCTGGTTCAGATTACCCCCGATTCTTTTAAGGTTACTTTACCTATGGGTGACAGCACCACGCGCACAATGACCATTGGAAATACCGGGCTCGGAAATTTGAACTGGCTAATTTCCGGCCTGCCCTCCTATTTATCGGTGGCCCCGGCTGCGGGTGTGGTAGCTCCCGGAAACACGCAGGACGTTACCGTAAAAATAAGCGCCAAAAGTCTGCCGGCCGGTAACTATCAAACCAACATCAGGACTGCCGCCAACGACCCCACCACTCCCCTGGTGCTTACTCCGCTTAGTCTAACGGTGATTAACTGCACCGCTTTCAAAGGGGATATAAATGACGATGGATTATTGACTCCGGCCGATGTCGTTCGGGAGCTCAACTGTATCTTCCTCAGCATTTTCGGCTGCGAGCTCTGTTTTACGGATATGAACTGTGACGGCCGGTTGACTGCCGCAGACGCCGTGATTTTAATGAATACCGTCTTTTTGGGATTGCCGCCGGGATGTTAAACGGAAAACAGCAAAGCCTCTTGAAAGGGGCTTTGCTGTTTTCAAAAAAGTAAAAACCCTACGGCTCGGGCTCGGGAATTACGGTCGCTTTTATCTTTGGGAAAAACCGGGACCGATTATCAAATAGAAAGTTACGCTGGACATTTCTCTCAAATTTCTGCGTCAGCGGATTAAAACTGGCAATGCTGTCAGGGGTTGTGTCGCGGAAGAGAATAAGGGGGAATATGCGGGCCGGGTCGGGGTCGGGGCTCGGCTCCAAAGTCAGCATTATCGTTGCCCCCAGGGCATTGCTGTCATCCGGCGGATTGTTTATTCTAAAATCCTCGCCCGGAATCTGAAAGGCGTTCCGCAAGGTATCGGTATAGGGGCTGGACAGGTCGGCCGAATCGGCGCGTCTTATCTTTCCCAGGCTGACCAAAGTGGGGCCTTTTTGAAACCAGGTTTCGAATTGCCAGCCCATGACGACGTCGAGGTTGGCAAAAATCGTGTCGGGCGTGCCCCGCGCGGCACTTTGCGGGTCAAAAATTCCAATCCAGATGCCTCCCGCTTCATTACTCTTGGAAATGATCGAGGTATCTTTAACCAAGTTAGCCAGCGTATCGCTCGGGCTGGCCAGAAAAAAGTGGCATTCCACGTCCGGGTCCTTATAATTAATGGGATAAATTAAGTCAAATTTCCCGGAAATGTTGCAGACCCCGGCCAGAAAAGGTATGGCCGGTGTGCTTCGGGCCGGGCCGGTTTCAATGGCCGGCTCTACGGTTACCAGCAAAACTTTAAGACCCGCCAGCGCCCGATTGGCGAAGCTCAATAGCACGGTGTCCCCTTCGGCCATTCGGCGAGCGATAACCTTCAGGGTCTCGGCATTGGCAATTTGGGTAAACTCTTCCGTGAATAAATTTTGATTGGCAGTAAATTCGCCCCCGCGGGCATTGCCAGCAGAATCTATAAAAGTATAGGGATAATCGCCGGACCACCCAAAACGTCCAAAGCTGGTGTAGTGAGCCGTATAGGAAAGTCCCGGCCCGGCCGGACCCAAAGTTACCACCCATCCCTCGTAAATCCCCCCGGCCGGATTCGCCATCCAATCGACCGGGGAAAAACTCACCGTCTTGCCGAAAGGAATGGTTATTTGCGTCGGCTTTTCCTTGCCGCATTGAAGCGCCAAGAGAGCAACGGCAGCCAAACCTAAAACTTTAAAACCATCTCGCATATTTTTCTGTCTCCCAATCATCATCTAATCCCTACGGGCAGGCCGGCAAAGGAGAAATCAAATAGTAGCCGTTCAGCAACACGACCACATCCGCGCTGTTCAAAAGGCCGTTGCAATTAATGTCCGCCCGCTCAACTTCGCCCGGCAAACCTTCTCCCAAAAAGACACAGTTGAATTCCGCCACGATATCGGTCAGGGTAAAAAAGCCGTCCCCGTTGACGTCGCCCAAAACGTTGGCCAGCGGAATCGATATATTTTTGAAGACGGAAATCTTATTCTCGAGGGAGTTGGTCACCACCACTTCCTTATCACCATCTCCGTCCAGGTCGCCTCCAAAAACAAAGGTGGCGTTTCTCCCTCCGGCTCCGTATTCAACCTGCGGGGCAAAAGTCGAATCGCCGTTGTTTTTCAAAAATGAAAAACTGTTGCTGGTGCTTGCCGAATTGGCCACCAGCAAATCGGGTTTGCCGTCGCCGTCAAAATCTCCCGCAAAGATGGAATTGGGAAATCCGCCGACCGGGTTAACGACCTGCCCGGCAAAGGTGCCGTCCCCGTTGTTTTCAAAAATCGAAACCGTATTGGCCGGCACCAAGGGGGCCCCTCTATTGGCCACCGCCAAGTCAACATCCCCGTCTCCGTTCAAATCGGCGGCCACCACTTGTATCGGTACCGAGCCGGTTTGATAATCCCCCGCCGGCACGAAAAACCCGCTCCCGTCGTTAAGAAAAACTATCATTTTATTGGTTGTTAAATCGGAGCTGAAGCCCTGATTGGTTACCGCTAAATCTACGTCTCCATCCCCGTCCAGGTCGGCCGCGGCGACCGAAGTGGGGGAAATCCCGGTGTTAATAAAGGCGGGAACCGCCCGGATAAAAGTACCGTCACCATTGTTTTTCAAAACAGAAAGAACACTTTGGTTGGCGCAGGTGACGGCCAAATCAAAATCGCCGTCGCCGTCAAAATCGGCGCAGGCAACGCCGGTCGGCACCGGATTGGAGCGAGTGGGGTCTCCCACTTGATAGTCAACATTGGAGGCAAAAGTGCCGTCTCCGTTGTTTTTCAAAATCGAAACCGTCCCTCCGGTCTGGTTGGAGGTTACTAAATCGATATCCCCGTCTCCGTCCAAGTTGCAGGCGACCACAAAGTTCGGAGTGCCTCCCGTAAAAGGAGTCGAGCCCGCCGAAAAACTCCCGTTTCCATTATTAAAAAATATGGACACCGTGGTGCTATTCTTGTTGGCTACCGCCAAATCCAGATCCGCATCTCCATCCAAATCGGCCATCGTTAAACCTACCGGGTTTAAGCCGGTGGCATAAGGGGTCCCGTTAAAGAAATCGGCATTCCCCTTATTCATCAAAACGGTAACCGCATTGCCGCTGTCATTGGGGGCCGCCAAATCAAAATCGCCGTCGCCGTCCAAATCGGCGGCATATAAGGAAAGCGGGTCGCTTTTCACCAAAAAGTCGGTTTTAACTGAAAACGTGGCATTTCCATTATTCTTCAAAATGGATATGCTGCCCCCCCCCAAATTCGCGACCGCCAAATCTATGTCCGCATCCCCATCCAGTTTGGCCGCCACGGCCGCCTGGGGCAACCGCCCCACTCCGTAAAAAATGTTTTGCAAGGTCAAGGTTCCATTGCCGTTACCCTTGAATATAATAATGCTGTCTCTTTTTCCGCAAAGCACGGCCACATCCGCATCCGAATCCCCGTCAAAATCGGCCGTCCTTACCGAATTCGGCGCGAGCGATATAAACCCCATCACCGCCGGCCCTAACGGCCGGTTGCTTACTCGATAGTCGCTGCGCGGGCCAAACAGTCCGTTCCCGATGTTCAAAAACACGGAAATGCTGTCGCTGGCGGAGTCCGCCACAACCACGTCCGGGTACCCATCGGTGTTAAAGTCGGCCGAGGCAACCGAGCGGGTACCCGCCCGGGTTCTGAAATCAGCATCCGGGCCGTTCGGAAACTTTCCTCCCGTGTTTAGAAATGTTTGAATAATATCCCGGCCAAAATTTGCGGTAACCACGTCGATATCGGCCAGCGTATCTTCTTTCAAATCCAGGGCGACGGCCTCCACCGGAACAGGAGTCGGGCAGATATACGCGAAACGGAATTTGCCCGCTGCCGGCGGCAAAGCCGCTTCGTTTGTTCGGTTCAAAAAGACGGTAAATTGCCCCCCGTCTCGATTAATGATTATCAAATCCAAATCCCCGTCTTTATCCAAATCCACCGCCAACGCCTGTCTGGGACCCACCGGAGCCTCATAGGTGGTATCAATAACAAACGTTCCATTCCCTCCGTTTAAGAGAACCGTAAAACTGCCGCCCCTAGAGCTTTTATGATTAGTTACAACCAAATCCATATCCCCGTCGTTGTCGATATCGGCAGCCAAGGCGTGGGTTGGGTTGATCCCAACGGGGTAGGCTATCCAGGTGTCAAAAAGCGGCTGAAAGGCAAATGCCGCCGCCGGAATAAACAAAATCGATACAAGCAAAAAAACCTGTTTCATAATTCTCCTCTTCTCCAGTTCACAAAAACCGCATAGCCAAAAGCTCATAAAGGGCTATAACTTAACATTCAAACCCTTCCTGTCAAGCACAATCCCGCAAACTTTTTTAAATGTAAAATTTTTAAATGGAAAACGCCTACTTTCCCGATAGCCGATAAGCTCAATATCCTCCAGTCATACCCGCTTGCACAAAATAGTGGTCAAATTCCGTGCCAAGAATAGTTTGGAACCATTCACACAACCCCTTATCCTGTAAACCGAAACAAAACTCATTCTTAAAAGCGTTCGTAAAAGCGACAAATTTCCGCCGTCTTGCGCCAAAAATGGACGTTCCGTCTCAATTTCGACCTTCAAAAACATCGTACCAATTAAAGCTTGTTTTTCACCGTTACGCAACTTATATACTCCCCCAACGTTAATGAAAAAAGGCAAACGAATCGCGCCTAAAAAGAATTGAATGAAATTATCGGATGAGGAAAGATTCAGGTTGTGTCGGGAGTAACACCTGCCGCAACCCGCAAAAACATTTATCCCGGAGGAATCGTGAAATCAGCTGCCCGCTTTTTACCACTATTGATAGCTTTAAGCTTAATTTTCTTTTCCCCCGCTTTGGCGGAGGATAAAAAGGAAGAAAAAAAAGATACGCTCGGCAATGAGCTTCCGCTTAAGTCGGAACGGATGATTGAGTTTGAGACGGATGAGGGAACCTGGATATCTTTGGATGTTTCATCGGACGGAAAGACAATCGTTTTCGACCTGCTGGGCGACCTCTATTTACTGCCGATGGATGGCGGGGAAGCCAAGCCGATTGCCACCGGAATGCCCTGGGATTGCCAGCCCCGCTTTTCGCCGGATGGCAAATATATCGCCTTCATCAGCGACCGCAGCGGCAACGACAATGTCTGGATTATGAATGCGGACGGAACCCCTGGCCGGGCAGGCAAACCGCGCGCCGTCACCAAAGAAACCAAGTACAACTTTGCCGGGCCCGCTTGGGCGCCGGATGGGAATTACATTGTGGCCCGAAGATTCGGGGAATACCCCCTCGAAAGCTATTTGCGAAAAATCCAGCTCTGGATGTTCCATAAAGACGGCGGCTCCGGTGTGCAGCTGACCAAAGATGATAACCAGACCATCTGTTCCGCCGGTTCGTTTTCGCAGGATGGACGTTACCTCTACTTTTCCACCCACGCTGGACGGTTTAACTACAACGTCGATATCGGCCGCTTCCAGTTAGCCCGCTGGGACAGAGAAACGGGAGATGTTCAGACCATAACCGGTCTTTACGGCGGCGCCCTGCGGCCGGTGGTTTCGCCCGATGGAAAATGGCTGACGTACGCCACCCGCTACGACGCCAAAACCGGTTTGAAGTTACGCAACATCGAAACCCGCGATGAAAGCTGGCTGGCTTTGCCTATTCAGCGCGACGACCAGGAAGGGTTTGCCGTCAACGACGTTTTGCCCGGCTATAATTTTACCCCGGACGGAAAGAATATCATCATTGCCTACAGCGGCAAAATTCATAAAATAAACGTGACCACAAAAAAGGACGAGATTATTCCTTTCAAAGTCATAGCCAAAATTCCCTTGGGCCCTTTTGTTTATATACGCGATTCGATAAAAAGCGGGCCGGTGGAGGTACGCCAAATGCGCTGGGCCAGTCAATCGCCGGATGGCAAAAAAATCCTCTTTTCGGGAGTGGGGAAGCTCTGGATTGCCGATTTGATAATATCCGGGAAAAAGGACAGCCTTGCATATCGCGTCAGCCAACCGAGGCGCTTGACCCAATCGGCAGACCGGGAATACTACCCCCGCTTTTCGCTCGATGGCCGCTCGATTCTGTATGTAAGCTGGTCGGATGCTGAAGGCGGCAACATCCGCAAAGTTTCCTCCAGCGGCGGGAGTTCGACCCGTTTAACCCCGCATTCCGGTTTCTACGCCCATCCCTCCTACTCTCCGGACGGTTCCAAAATCGTTTATGTAGCCGGCCACGCCAAAGAATGGCTCGTGGAGGATGGCTCCGACGTTTATGAACTGCGCTGGATGCCTGCGGGTGGCGGCGAATCGAAATTTATTACTAACGTGAGCGGCCCAATTCTGCGCCCATTTTTTAATTCCCTGGCCGGGCCCGGAGCTCGACTCGGGCAGGCCGACGCCAGCCGGGTCTTTTATACGCAGGGAGCCGACCCCGCCACTCCCGGCGGCGAAGGCCGCACCGCCTTTCATTCGATTCGGCTGGATGGAGTGGACAAAAAAACGCATCTCTATTTCACCGGCGGCGCGGATGTTATTCCCTCGCCGGACGGCAACTGGATTTTGTATGAACAGAAGGACAACGCCTACGTTGGCGCTTTTCCAAAATTGCCCGGCGACCCATTGACGATTTCGACCGACGGCCCGTTCCCGGTCAAAGAGCTCACCAAGGAGGGGGCCTACTATTTGAACTGGGCCGATGGCGGCAGGACTATAACCTACGCCTACGCCAACAACTTCTACCGCCTGCCCCTCGATTCGGTAAAAGCCAAGTTCGTCGAGGAGAAAAAGAAAGACGAGAAAAAAGAGGAAAAATCGGACAGCACCAAAAAAGCGGATACGACTAAAGTAGCTGCCGATTCGGCCAAAGCCGATTCAACCAAGAAAGAAGAAGACAAGCCGGAATTCAATCCCGAAAAATTCACCATCGGCTTGAAAGTACCGCGCGAAATCCCGCAGGGAAAAATCGCTTTGACCAATGCCCGTATTATCACGATGAAAGGCGAAGAAGTCATCGAGCAGGGCGATGTGGTGATAGAAAACAACCGCATAACGGCCGTCGGCTCTTCGGGCAATGTCAAAATTCCCGACGATGCGCAAAAGTTTGACTGCTCCGGCAAAACCATAATGCCGGGGCTGATAGATATTCACGCCCATTTAGGCCCGCAGCCGGACGTTTTCCCGGACGAAGTCCCCTCCTACGCCGCCAATTTGGCCTATGGAGTGACGACTACTCACGATCCCTCCAACGCCAATGATCAGGTTTTTGCCGCTTCCGAAATGGTGGAAACCGGCGACATTTTAGCACCACGCATCTATTCGACGGGCACAGCGATGTATACGCTTGCAGTACGTTGGAATTCTTTGGAGGAAGCCAAACATCACGTCCGCCGCTACAAGGAAGCGGGCGCAGTACGCTTAAAGCAGTATATGCAAAGCCGCCGCATCCAGCGCCAGTGGCTGATTATGGCTGCCAAGGAGGTCGGTATCAACGTCACCGCCGAAGGCGGCGGCGACCTGAAAGTCGATTTGTCGATGGTGCAGGATGGCTACACCGGCTTTGAACATTCCCTACCTCTGGTGCCAATGTACAAGGACGTAACCGAGTTCATCGCTCAAGCCAAAACCTACTGGACGTTGACCTTAATCGTATCTTACGGCGGTGAGTTCGGCCAGTATATGCAGCGCCAGAAATACAACATTCACGACGACCCCAAGCTGCGCCGCTTTACCCCGCACGAGGAAATCGACCGCAAATCCCGCCGCCGGGTGCTCCTTTTGGAGGAAGAATATCACTATCCCTTGATTGCCAAAGGGGCGGGGGAGGTGGTAAAACGGGGCGGCAACGTCTGTTTGGGCGCGCACGGCGAACAGCAGGGCTTGGGCGCCCACTGGGAACTCTGGATGATGGCCGAGGGAATGACCAATCACCAGGCCCTGCATTGCGCTACCTTGGCCGGCGCGGAATGTCTGGGGCTGCAAAACGATTTGGGCTCGATAGAGCCGGGCAAAGTTGCCGACCTGCTGGTTCTGGACAAAAATCCTCTGGACGACATCCACAACTCCAACACCGTCTGTTATGTCATCAAAAACGGCGAGGTTTTCGACGGCAACACGCTGGACCAACTGGCACCGATGAAAAAGCCGTTCAAGCCATTTATCTGGGAAAAAGAGGACAAGGAGATTTCAAGAAGCTTCTTAAACAAAGCCAAATAATCCTGTATTTGTTACCGTGGCGCAGGCCTGCCCGTGCCGGTTTTCGGCCAGGGATAAAGTCCGCCCTTGGCGGATGTATCCTGCGTTTTTTGTTGGCAATTACGACGTCCGTAGGGGCGGGTTCCTCCCCGGCTCGTTTCGATTTATCCCGAGCGCTACCAAGAAAGCGTGTTCTGGGAAAGCAATCAAGGCACAAACCCGCCCACTTTCTTTGCCTGTATTTGTAGGGGCACGGCGTGCCGTGCCCTCCCCTCTCCATTGAATGGAGAGGGGACACAGGGGTGAGGTTGACACGGAACGCCCAAAATCCTAAATTCCCCGCGCGGTTGTGAAAACTTTGGCCCCATCGTCTAGTGGCCCAGGACGGGTGGTTCTCAGCCATCAAACCGGGGTTCGACTCCCCGTGGGGCTAATTTTTATAAGGAAGGAAATGAAAATGATTTCGCGAAGAGAAAAATTGAATTCCTGATGCCAGACCGTTCAGAACTTGATAGAAAATATTTCATCGACTCCACCGTATATAACTGTCCTTACTGCAATAGAAATAATGTTCCCTATATTGTTCGTATCCCCTTTTCATTTGATTGGAAAGAGGACAAGAAATGTTACGGGTTCCTTGCAAAATGCGTTTATTGTAAAAATGAATCATTGCATCTAAGTTGGGAAGACATCATATACTATTCGAGCGGAGTGGCACATATTAATTCAGGCATAGACATTGACTCAAAAATTTTTTACTCGGTTCCAACATCTTTCTTTACCTTAGATAATCGAATGCCATCAATTGTTCGTGAACTGATTACAGAAGCCGAAAATTCCCTAAAAATGAATTTCCTTACCGGTGCCTCTGCCTGTATGAGGAAAGCAATCTATGAACTTCTCATCATTGAAAAAACGGTGGGGAATAGTTATGAAGATAAAATAAAATCTTTAAAAAGTAAATATCCTGATACCGATCCGACTTATTTTGACACGTTGGCTCATATTCAAGACATGACGAGTGACAAAATTCACGAACAATCCTGGGACAAATGGGACTCAAAAAACCTAAAGCTCATTATAGAAACCCTGAAAAGTGTTTTGTATGACATTTATGTACTCCCTCAAATTAAATCTGAACGTTCAAAAGTAATTCAGCAACTGCGGGAAACTCTTGTCAAAGACCAAAAACCAAACCAAGAGCCATAGTACTAACAAGTCTTTTTACATTGGAAAATGTCTGTTAACAGTTTCAAGTTGGTTCAAAATGTTTGCCTCACCCTCTCCCATTTTTCCCACCCCCGCTACCGGATGAACGAGCAGCGATTTTACAGGGAGAAATTGGAAAACCCGATGGTTTTGCGGATGGATATTTTGAGAAAGATTTCCAGCCGACATTTCAAAGAAATAAGAAGCTTACCAAAAGATGAAATTTTTGACCTGTGCGAAAAGCTTTTAAAATCCGGAAATGGAGAAGAAAGAGCGATTGCCTTTGACTGGGCGTATCGATGCAAGAAAAGACTTGAAAAGAAGGATTTCAAGACGTTTGAACGCTGGCTGAAAAAATACGTGCACGGCTGGGGGTCCTGCGACCATCTATGCGTGCATCCACTTGGACATTTTATCGAGCAATTCCCGGAATCTTCGGCCAAGACGACGAAGTGGGCGCGCTCGAAAAATCAGTGGTTTCGCCGTGCCTCCGCCGTATCACTCATTCCCGCGTTGCGACGAAAACTCTTGCTGAAAGAAGCCTTTCAAACCGCGGACGTTCTCCTGCAAGACAAGGAGGACCTGGTGCAAAAGGGCTACGGCTGGATGTTGAAGGAGGCCAGCAATCAATTTCCAAAAGAAGTTTTTCGGTATGTGATGAAAAATCGAAAGAAAATGCCCCGGACGGCATTACGGTATGCGATTGAAAAAATGCCCGCCAAATGGAAAAAAGAGGCGATGCAAAAGGATTTTTAGGGTTTGCATTTTTCGTAGGGGCGAACCTTGTGTTCGCCCGTAGGGGCACGGCACGCCGTGCCCCTACAAAAACAATTTTTTTTCTACTGCTTAGGTTATATTCCATTTCGATGAGTGTTGCACTCCAGAGAAAAGCCTTGCTTCTATCCTACTTCACGCTCGGCTACAACTTCTTGGAAGGATTGGTCTCGGTTCTCGCTGGAATTCTGGCCCAAAGCACGGCGCTTTTGGGCTTCGGATTCGACAGTTTCGTGGAATCGCTTTCCGGCGGGGTGATGGTCTGGCGCTTCCGCAAACAAACCTGGGCCTCGAAAGAGGAAGAAATGCGAACCGAAAGGAAAGCCGTGCACTTTGCGGCTGTTACTTTTTTTGTTCTTGGAGCCTACGTGCTTTTCGAATCCGGTAAAAAATTGTTCACAAAAGAAGCGGCGGCGCCCTCCCTTTTCGGTATCATCATCGCCATCGTGTCGCTCCTCGTAATGCCCCTGCTTTTCTGGGCCAAATACCGCACCGGCAAATCGCTGGAAAGCCGCAGTCTGGTGGCCGATTCCAGGCAAACGCTGGCCTGTATGTTTCTTTCCGCCGCCCTCCCATTGGCCTATGGCTGAATTATTCGTTTCGCTACTGGTGGGCCGACCCGGCCACCGGTCTGCTGATTGCCTGATACCTTTTGCGCGAAGGTGTTGAAACCTGGCGCGAAGGAAAACTGTGCGTGTGTAGCTTATGAACTGTAGCGTTCACAAGCTCGTAGCCGATGTCACGCTTTTGGCAGAAGGCAAAGTCCTCTTGGTACGCTACAAAAACGCAAATAAATACGACCATCAGGCCGGCTGGTTTTTGCCGGATGATACGATGGCACATCTGGAGCATCCAGACCAGGCCGCCAAACGAATTCTGAAGGAGCAACTAAACCTTTCAGTGTCAAAGTTGAGTTTGAACCATATCGAATCCTTCAAAGGCAACGACGGCTCGTGGCATTTAGTTTTTCACTATGAGGCCGAATTAGATAAAATTCCCGTCCTTAATCCTTCAAAAGATTTAGAAATAGCCGAATGGTTTGCCTTAGATATACTCCCGCCTCAAAACGAAGTGGCCCACCACGGCTGGGCTTTGGGGATAATTAAAGCCATAACGCAGGAGGTAAAAAATGTTCAAACAGGTTGATTACGTGATGGTGGTCGTTTCCGATACGGCTCGCTCCGTGTCGTTTTACTGCGACAAGCTGGGGTAGCGCGATGGGCTTGTTCGCAAAGTTCTCTAGAAAATCAAACGATAAGCCATCGCTGGGTCCCAAAGACGCCTTCGTTATCCGGGAGGCCGAGGACAGGGATGTTCCCGAACTGGCACAAATCGCCGCGGAGCGGGAAGGCGACAGCGCCTCAGCCCAGCTTAGTTCCTTTCAGAAGCTGCTCCGCCAAAACCGGCAAACTGGCAGGGCTCTGGCGCTGGTGGGTGAGTTAGCTAAAGAGATTATCGGCTTTGCAAAGGCAACCTATTTCTCCCCGCCCCCCGACCCACTGCCTAACATAGCCCCCGAAGGGTGGTATCTGGGTGGCGTGGTAGTGGCTCCTCGTTTCCGCCGCAGAGGCGTTGCGAATCAACTTACACATATGCGGCTTGAGTGGACGGCTCAACGCAGCTCCTGCGCGTACTACTTCGTAAACGAGCGAAATACCGTGAGTATAGATTTGCATCGCCACTTTGGATTCGTGGAACTTACCCGAGATTTCTCTTTCCCTGGCGCAACGTTTGAAGGTGGGTCGGGAATCCTATTCAAACTCGACCTCAGGAATTGGAGAAAGGAGCACCCCCAGCAAGCACAGCGAAATAGCCCATAACGGATGGGCCTTAAGCATAATAAAAACTATAACCCAGGAGGTAAAAAATGTTCAAGCAGGTTGATTATGTGATGGTGGTGGTTTCCGATATGCCCCGCTCGGTGGCCTTTTATCGCGACCAATTGGGCTTGCCATTGAAATTCGAATCACCGCAATGGACCGAGTTTCAAACCGGAGCGACGACCCTTGCCCTCCACGGCGGCGGTAAGCCGCAAGAGCGGAAGGCGGGCAATCCGGCTGAACAGTACGCCGGCACTTGCTCCATCGGATTTAACGTCGAAAACATCGAAAAGACCTTTAATGACCTGAAAGCCAAGGGTGTGAATTTTGTGATGCCACCGACCGAGCAGAAAGAAGAAGGCATCAAACTGGCGGTGGCCACAGACCCGGACGGCCTGCCGGTTTCCTTTGCCGAAATGCTGCGCTGAAAACCGCCCGGCTTTGAGTTCGGAAGTTCTGACAAAACCTTGCCAAAAACTTGAAACTTTTTGACCTTTTACTTTGTATTATAAAGTGCTTGATTATGCAAAATAGGCCGATATATTATAAGGAGAATATGGTGGAAGAAAAATCGGCCCAGTCTGATTCCCCTGCCAACGCCCTGGAGAACCTGAAATATATCCGCGACACGATGGAGCGCGCCTCCTCTTTTACCGGCGTGCCCGGCAAAGGATTGGTAATAATGGGGATTACCGCCCTCGTCGCTGCCTTTTTGTCCTTCCGCCAAACTGACGAACAAAAGTGGCTCTCAATTTGGCTGGCCGAAGCGGCTTTGGCTCTGGCTATCGCCGTGCTGGCCATTCGGCAGAAGGCAAAATCCTCCAACCAGCCCGCCCTTTCCGGTCCCGGTTCCAGATTTGTTTTGAGCTTAGCTCCTCCCCTTTTAGCCGGCGCTCTGCTGACTTTGGGGCTGTATCGCGAAATTTCCCCTTATCTGCCCGGTCTTTGGCTCTTGCTTTATGGTACCGGAATTGTCACCGGCGGTGCTTTCTCCGTCCGCATCGTTCCGGTTATGGGCGTCTGCTTTATTCTGTTTGGAACAGCCGCCCTTTTCTCACCAGCTGGCTGGGGCAACGTTTTTATGGCAATCGGTTTTGGAGGGCTTCCCATAATCTTCGGAATAATCATCGCCCGGAGGTACGGTGGTTAAGGAAGCGGCTTTGACGATGGAGCGCTCCAAAAATAGCCCTAAAAGTCGAATCTTGCAGGTGGTGCAAAGCATTCTCGCCAAATCCCAGCCCAGCGCCAACCGCCTGCTGCAGGAGCGCATCCGCTTGGGTATCATCGGCGCCCTGGCGGTTAATCGATCCTTGAGCTTTAACGATTTAAAAAAGCTATTGAAAACCAGCGACGGCAACTTGAGCGTCCACGCCCGCAAACTGGAAGAAGCCGGACTGGTGAAGTGTTTCAAATCCTTTGTCGGGCGTATGCCCAAAACGGAATACAAAATCACCGAATCGGGACGCAAAACCCTGCAAAAATATTTGGATGAAATGGAAGAACTGATTTCCGCTATGCGTAAATCATGATTTTTTTGTGCATAAGCTTTATGATGCAAAGTGCTTTTCATAATCTAAATCCGAATGGCCTACACGTTGCCGTTATTATGGACGGCAACGGCCGCTGGGCGGCCTGCCGGAACCTGCCGCGAACCGACGGTCACCGCGCCGGTGCTGAATCAGTGCGCCGGGTAGTGAAAGCAGCTCCCGCGCTTGGTATTGGGACACTGACCCTCTACGCTTTCTCAAGCGACAATTGGCAAAGGCCTCCTGTCGAATGCCGAACCCTGATGGCGCTGCTCCGCTCTCATCTTCTGGCCGAAAAAGAAAACTGCCTTAAAAACAGCGTAAAAATCAGTTTTCTCGGCCGCCGCGACCGCCTCTCCCTTGCCGTGTGCAAAGCTGTTGAAACGGTCGAAGCCGCAACGAAAGAAGGCCGCCGGCTGCATCTCCGTATCGCCGTTGACTACTCCGCCCGGGATTTAATCCTTCAAACCGTTCAAAGCTTGAACGGCAGGGCGGCCTCACCACTTGAAGTCTCGTCACAACTCGGCCCCGAAGTCGATTTGCTCATCCGCACCGGCGGGGAACAGCGTTTGAGCGATTTCCTGCTCTGGGAATGCGCCTATGCCGAGCTGTATTTCACTCCCATAAAGTGGCCCGATTTCACCGAAAAAGATTTGCAAGAAGCGATAGCCGAATTCAAAACCCGTCAGCGCCGTTTCGGCCGCTTGCCGGAGAAAGCCGCAACCGACCCTTAAAAAGGAGAAAAAATGAAAAAACTCATTCTTATGGAAGGGCTTATTATGAACGAAAAAACAAATCTTGGGCTGTCAGTTCTTCTCACCGGCCTTGTGCTGGGCCTATTGACGGACCTTCTTCTCCAGATCACTCCTTGGGGCCTTAATTTCACCATCTGGATGGCCGCTTTGACCGCCGGATTGCTCCTTCTTCTTCGCCACTGGGAACCGGAGTGGCTGAAAAATGACCGCTGGCTTTTTCTGCCGGTCATCCTGTTCGCCGCCGCTTTCACCGGGCGCGATTCGCCGGCTTTAAAGACGCTTAACTTTGTCGCCCTTTTTGCCGGCCTTTCGTTGATAACGATGCGCGCCCAACTCATTCCCATCCATCTTGCGGGAGTTCTCCGTTACCTTTATGGAATCGCCCTCACCGGCATAAATACCCTGGTTGGAATCTTGCCGTTATTTTTTGTTGATATAAAATGGGGCGAAATCCCGCGTAAAGGATGGTCGCATCATGCCGTAGCCGTTGGGCGGGGTCTGCTTCTGGCTTTCCCGCTGCTCTTTGTTTTTGGTGGGCTTTTGATGGCGGCTGACGCTATCTTCGAAGGAATCATCAAAAACATTTTTGGCATTAACTGGGAAGAATTCTTCAAGCATTCTTTCTTCATCGGTCTCGGCCTCTGGTTTACAGCCGGCTTTTTGCGTGGCCTTTTCTTTGGAAAAGAACTGACCTTTTCCCCAAACAGTGAAATCAAAGCCCCTTCCCTTGGTATAGTGGAAACCTCCGTTACACTGGGGCTTCTAAATCTGCTTTTCTTAATTTTCGTAATCGTGCAGCTGCGCTACTTTTTTGGCGGGGCGAGTTTGGTGGAAGTGACCGAGGGGCTGACCTATTCCGAATATGCCCGGCGTGGCTTCTTTGAACTGGTCACCGCCAGCGGGCTGGCCCTTCCCCTGCTTTTAGGCGGACATTGGCTCTTGAACAAAGAAAACCTTAAAAACGAACGTATCTTTCGCTGGCTGGCCGGGTTTCTGATTCTCCTGCTTTTCGTGGTTATGGTTTCTGCTTTTCAACGTATGCGTTTGTATCAAAACGAATACGGTCTGACCGAACTGCGGCTTTACACCACTGCCTTTATGGGCTGGCTGGCCATCGTTTTCGTTTGGTTTGCGGCCACTGTTTTGCGCGGCATAAGAGAACGGTTCACCTTTGGCGCTGTAGTTGCGGGCTTCGTAGCTATTTTTGCGCTTCAGGTTATCAACCCGGACGCCCTTATCGTCCGCACCAACGTATCGCTTGCCAAATCCGGTAAGAGCTTTGACGTTTACTATGCCACCTCACTCAGCGCCGATGCGGTTTCCTCGCTCGTATCGGCTTTGCCGGAGCTAAATCCAAAGGACCGTTGTAACGTGGCAGGCCGAATCCTTCACAATTGGCCATCAACCGCTGGCTCCGATTGGCGTAGTTGGAGCTGGGGGCAGGCTCAAGCTCGCCGGATAGTGAAAGAGAACGAAGGTGCTTTGCAAGAGGCAATAAACTCCTGGCGTTTTGAAAATATCCCGGTCCCAACTCAGCCCCCTCCACCCTAACGGGCTTCAGAAGGTTAAAGTAGAAAAAGCTGCTTCGAAAAATTCAAACCTTCGCCGCTTCCTCTTTCTTTACCCGCCCGTTTACTTAAGTCACACTCCAGGGCCACTATCCTCTTTAAAACCAACCCGATTGCAGAGCGGCAATGAAACCGTTTAATTTATACCGCCCTATGTCGCTTTCGTGCCGCCGACGACCAAAAAACTTCCGAAGCTCTTTAAACCTTTTGCCCCCGGCCGGCATCTTATATCCGGTAAAGAGGATAGATGATGTCAGCCGAGCCAGCTTGTACGGAGATAATTCTGGAACCTGAACAACAGGCCCCCGGATACGAGTGGGAACTGGTTCGCCGGGCTCAAAAGGGAGACCGGGCCGCTTTCGAGGAAATCTACCGCCAAAACGTGGGCCGGGTGTACGCCATCTGCCTGCGAATTGCAGCCGAAGCCGGCAAAGCGAAAGAACTGACGCAGGATGTTTTCGTTCTGGCCTGGGAAAAACTGCCGACTTTTCGCGGCGAAAGCGCTTTTTTCTCCTGGCTGCATCGCTTGACGGTCAACGTGGTTTTGATGGAGCAGCGCTCCCGGAAAAGACGCGCTGAAAAAGAAATGGTGACCATTGAGCCGGAGTTTTTCGAGCGACCAGACCCCGCTGTCCTTCCTGGAACCGGACTCGACCTGGAAAAAGCGATTAGCCAACTCCCGCATCAGGCGCGCACGATTTTTGTTTTGCACGATATCGAGGGTTACCAGCATAACGAAATTGCCGGTATGTTAAAACTGTCGGTTGGAACCTGCAAGGCCCAGCTTTTTCGGGCCCGCAAGTTGTTGAAAGAGGTGTTAAAATGAACTGTAACGAAATCGAAACTCGGTTGAACGATTACCTGGACGGAACGCTTCCCGACGCTGAAAAGAAACTGGTCGAAATACATCTCGAGGGTTGCCTTAACTGCCGCGAAGAGCTTCTGCGCCTGCGCAACCTTATGGCGGAGACCGCGGCACTCCCAAAAGAGATAAGACCCGAACGTGACCTGTGGCCGGAAATCGCCGGAAGGATGGCCTCCCAAAAACAAGCCGCCTTTCCCTCTTTCTTTGGTCTCCGACCCAGCCGTCTAATCGGCGGCTTTGCCGTTGCCGCCATCGTATTACTTATCGCCCTTGGAATTTTCTGGAAAGTCCGTCAGTCCTCCAAACCGTTCTGGGAAGTAGGTCGCCTGGCCGGAAATCCCAAAGTCGGCTCGGAAGGACTGATTGACACCGGCAAACTACGGGTGGGAGAGTGGTTGGAGACGGACGACAGCTCCCGGGCCGTTATCAGCGTGGGCACCATCGGCCACGTGCAGGTGGAGCCGAACAGCCGCATCCGGCTGGTCTCATCCCGCCTAACCGACCACCGGCTGTCGTTGGCCGAGGGGAGCATTCAGGCCCAAATCTCCGCCCCTCCCCGGCTTTTCTTCGTCGAAACCCCTTCAGCCCTGGCGGTTGACCTCGGTTGCTCCTACAATCTGGCCGTGGATGAAAGCGGAGCCGGGCAGCTGCAAGTCACCTTCGGCTGGGTGGCCCTCGTCCGGGAGGGACGGGAAGTTACCGTTCCGGCCGGAGCGGTTTGCCTGATTCGTCCCGCCGTCGGGCCGGGAACGCCCTTTTTTCAGGATGCCTCGCCAAAACTACGGCAGGCGCTCCAAAAGCTTGATTTCGAAAAAGGCGGGGCGGACGCTTTTGCGGCAATTCTGGCCGAGGCGCGCCCGGCCGACCTTTTGACCCTCTGGCATCTTCTGCCCCAGACAGACGAAGCCGCACGGGGCCGCCTGTACAACCGGATGGCCAAACTGGCCGCGCCGCCGGAGGGAATAACCAAGGAAGGGATTTTGCGCCTCGAGCCGGCTATGCTCCAGCTATGGAAGGAGGAGATTGAACAGAGAATAGAAGAACGGATGGTCTTCCCAACTTAAAACCGAAATTAGAAAAGGAGAAAAAAATGAAAAACAAATTCCAAATCCGGCCGATGGCAATCGGAGCGATTCTGCTCTTCTTGTCTTCTCTTGCCCCTACACCCGCTCTGGCGGGCCCGCCCCTCATCTGCCGTCAGTTCGAAATCGGCAAAGCCGCCTCCCTCCCCTACGGCAGCGGCCCGTTTGCAACCAAGCGGGATTACGACCGTTCGCAGCTGGTGGAGCAGACGCTTCTGCTTTTGCAGCCGGAAACGCCGGTTATCGTCCGAATGGAAACCCTCCGCCGGGCGGCGGTTTACACCAGCCGCGGGCTGGAGGGATTGGAAAAAGACAAGGGGTACTCGGATGAGGATAAAGCGCTCGCCTTTGCACTTCTCTCCCGCCTGACTGCCCGTGCGCTGAATAGAGAGGCGGAAGGAAAAACCGATGCGCTCGCCTGGTTTGACGCCGGCTATTTTATCGAAAGCTGCGAGCAGGCCGGGCTGAAAACCGGAATGATCGGCTACGATTGGGTTAAAAAAGCGTCCAAAATGCGGGACGGCGACCCGGAGATGGAATTTGCCGCGGCGTTGATTTGCATGATGAAAGGACGCGGCAGCAAGGACGAGCATTTGAAGAAAGCAACCGATGGCGCGCGCCCGGGCACGCTTTTAGCCAAAAACGTCGCCCGGCATTTCGGCAAAAACTGAACGGCAAGATAAAACCCGCACAATCAAAGGTAGGGGGTTCAATATATTGAACCCCTACCAATTTAAACCTCCGCCGCTTCCTCTTTTTTCACCCAGCCCTTGACGCCGTTGGGCAAAAGCACTTCGTAGTAATCTTCGCGCTCTTCCAAAATTTGGAAGGTCAATCCTTCGTGGCCCAGCAATTGAGTAACAAAATCGTCCCGGGGGCCGGATTTGACCGCCGCTTCCCGGGCCAAAATCACTCCCTGCGGCACTTTTTCCCAGCTCCAGCGCAAATAAAATCCGCAAGCGAGAAAGAGGAAAAGAATGCCCGCCAGCCAGATTCCCGAACGGATAAGCAAGGTACGGCTCTTAAACCAGATACGGCCGCAAATCAAACCAATCAGAAGGAAGTACAAAATCGACGCCCAAAAAGCCCATTGGCCCAAGGTCAACTGGTCGGTAAAAAATGCCAGCGGCGGCGAAGTAAGATTCCCTTTATCCAGCGTAAATTGGGAAACAAAGCGCAGATTTCCCTCCACATCCTCATCACCGGGGGACAACTTGCGCGCCCGCAAAAGATACAAAATCGATTTCCCGGTCTCTTTGGACTTAAAATAAGCGGACGCTAAATTGTAATACAAAGCTGGCGTGCGTACGCCTTCTTCCATAAGCTTTTCGTAGAGTTGCGCCGCGCCATTGTAGTTTTGCCCATCGTAAAGCCGGTTGGCTTCCCGAAAAGTTTTCACTGCGGCGTTTTCTTTCCCCCAGCTGATTGCAAAGAGAAACGAAAGAATAAGAAAAAAACAAAAAAGCTTCTTCATCGGCTCCCCTCCAACGTGCGAATTACCTCTTCCGCTTGGGCCAAAGCCTGATTGCGCTCCACCCGCGTAGGCTGCCAGCCGGAAAAACGGGCCCGGTCGGTTAAATCCAGAAGCTCCAACAGCGAAGATTTGATTTCCTCCCCAACGGTATTCGCTTCCAACAAAGCCGCAATCTCATTTTTAGTCATCCCCCAGGCCGCCACGTTGTAACGATCCCCCAGATAATCGAGAAGCATCTTTTGCAGCCGGGAAAAATATTCGACCGCCGGTAAAGAGGAAGCGGCAAAAATTTCTTTTAATCCCTTTTTCACCATTTTGGAAGCCCGTTTGGAGCGGAAATAGGAGACGTCCGACTCTTCCTTATCCCGCACCCGCCGCAGCACAACCGTAGCGCCCAACAAAATCAAAGGCAGCCCCTGCAAAAGCCAAAAGCCGGGCGAACCGACGAAATTTACACTTTCACCTCCCAGCTCTTTTTTCAAATAGCGCAAATCGGACTGCCGCACGGAAAGCTCTTTTTGGGTTACGCCGGAATACCCCCCCGCCAGCTCCCGCGTGCCGGTAACGGTCAAATTCAACGGCGCACCTTTTAACTTGACATACTTTCTATTCGCCGGGTCAAAGTAGGAAAAAGCCACCGCCGGCAGCTCAAAGCTCCCCGGCTCGCGCGGAACAAAAGAGATTTCAAAAATTTTCCCTCCCCCGATTTTGTTTCCCTCGCGGGTCACTCGCTCGGAAGAAGCGGATAAAAAGGTGCGGAAATTGGGCGGAGCGGTAATTTTAGGTTCGGCCAGCGATTTTACGTTGCCGGTGCCCCAAATCGTCACTTTAGCCGTCACCGGCTGGTTTACCTCGGTTGTCTTTTTGTTCCAATCCACCCGCATCTGGTATTTTCCAACGGCGCCGGTAAAGTCATCCGGTTGGTTATTCTCGGGCAGCGGCAAAACTTCAAGGTTGAGGGGGCTGGTGCGCAAAACCCTCTCCCGCGCCCCTCGATTGAAAAATTGGTCCAAATCCAAGGAGAAAGGGTCCCGGTTGAAATAAGATTCGAAATCTTCAATCTTGCATTTGACCGTTGCCTCTCCGATGGTCTGGCTCCCGGCTGCGGTCGGAAAAAGCGCAATTTTAGCCTCCGAGACACGATACCTTCTGCCTCCGACCATTTCGAAATGGGAAGGCGGCTGGGGCAAATCCTCTTTCCAAAAACCGACGACCGAAGGCGGGGTATATTCCGGATTGTCAAATAGATTTACCGCTTGATAGAATTTCATCGTGTAAGTCACCTGTTCGGAAACAAAAACCTTGGAGCGGTCCACCGAGGCGGAGACGAATACACTCTTTAAACCTTCCCGCACTTCCGTCTCTGTGGGAGGAGGAGCGGTGGTTTTCGGCACGCTGCCGGATGGAAGAACAGTTACCATGATGGATGCCGTGGTCAAGGTTTTGCCGCCTATCTGCAGCTCCGCCGGCCCGATGCTGAAAGTTCCCACCTTTTTCGGAACTAAAACATAATTGAACTGGGTCGTTGAGGTAACCACGCCATTGGAAAAAGTAATGTTCTGCGAGCGGCCGGAGGCATAGACCGCAAAATCGCCGATATTTTTAAGCTTGGGATCGCCAATCCGCTGCACGTTGCCGGAAACGACCAGACTTAGGGTAAGCTGGTCCCCCATCTCTAATTTATCCTTGTCCACCGCAGCGGTAAAATTTACGTCCTGCGCCACTGCGGCGGCCAAGAAAAATAGAAAAACCGCCAGTGAAAGAAAAAATGCTTTTTTCATACTACCAATCCTTGCCTCCCACTATCGGAATGCCCTGTGTCTTCTTCTGCCTGTTTGCCTTTGCTTGCTCGTCTTTTAACGCCGCCAAAATCCGTTCCGCTTCTTCTTTGGTCATCTGTTGTTTGGGCCGCGCCAGTTGTTGTTTCTTCTGACCTTTTTTATTTTGCGATTGCGCCTGTTGGTTCTGCTGATTTTGCTGTTGCTGCTGTTGATTTTGTTGGGTCGAATCGGAAGAGCCCTGCTGTTGATTCTGCTTTTGATTCTTTTGGTCTTTTTTCTGGTTCTGGTTCTCTTGTTTTTGCTGTTGCAGCTTCTTAAGCGCCAGCTCGAAGTTGTACTTGGCATCTTTGTCGGAAGGATCGAGATCGAGCGCTTTTTTGTAGGCCCCGGCCGCTTCCTGATATTTCTGCGCCCCAAACAAACCGTTGCCGATGTTGTAGTAGGTTTTTTGCAAATCTAATCCTTTGGCTTTGGAAGCCGCTTCGCTCAACTTTTGGATAGCCTCTTCATAGCTCTGTCCGGCTACCAGAGCTGTCCCCAAGTTGTAGGCCGCCAAAGGCGAGCCGGGTTGGTCGATTTCCGCCGACCGGTAGTGGGTGGCGGCGCGGGTGAAATCCTTCAGCTTGTAGGCATGGTTGCCGGTGGAAATTTCCTTTCTAAACGAATCAGCGTTGGCTGACGAGGCAAAAACTGCAAGCGCCCCGGCAAATGCAGCCGTAACGAGTCCAACTTTGTTTTTTCTGTCTCTATTCCGCATTCTGTGTTCCCTACACAAAATCTATCCCGAAACTGGGTAGCCCCGGAGCCCTTTTATCCCGAGCGTAGTCGAGGGACTGCTCCGGGGTTTTGGTATGAGCGGGCGACCGGCCGGTCGCCCCTACATTTTCTTTTCCCACCCTACTACCTACGCCTTCGAACTCCGCCACCGGCACAGCCGGCCTCACTGTCCTCTTCCGCTCATTCAAAAGAAATTCTACACTCAAAAAGGCTATTGCGACGGCCAAAAATACACCAAAACGTTCCTCCCAGCGGGCCATAAACTTGCCGGTCAGTTCCTTGCGCTCCATCTTAGATATATCGTCAAAAATCTTGTCCAATTCCAATTCTCCCGCCGTGGCCCGGTAATATTTCCCACCGGTTCTAAGCGCCACCTGCTGGAGCGTAGCCTCGTCCAGCCGGCTCATTACCACCTGCCCGGCGTCATCCTTTTTATACCCGCTCACCTGGCCGGCGGCGTTGCGCACCGGAATCGGCTCCCCGGCCGGCGTGCCAACGCCGATGGTATAGATTATAACTCCTGCCCTATGCGCTTCTTCCGCCGCCGCCAGAAGGTCGGACTCTTCCGTATCTTCCCCGTCGGTAATTAAAAACAAGACCTTGTACTTTCGTTCTTTCTGAACGAAGGCTGCCACCGCTTTCCGGATACCTTCCCCCACGGCCGAGCCCGGCTTGGAAACCGAGCCGTAATCGATATCCGATAGGAACATCTTTGCCGCCGAATAATCGAGGGTTAAAGGGCACTGCACGTAGGCGTCGCCGGAAAAAACCACCAGCCCAATCCGATCCCCTTTTAACAGGTCAATCAACCCCGCCGTTTCCGATTTTGCTTTGGAAAGACGCGAAGGCGGCATATCCGCCGCCAGCATCGAGGCCGATACATCAACGGCCACGATTAAATCCAGCCCTTCCCGTTTTACTAATTCCATTTTCTTCCCCCATTGGGGACGCGCCAGCGCTATTACCATAAAAAGAATGGCTAACGATAAAAACAGATATTTCCACCGGTGCAGCCTTTGCGAAAAACTTTCCGCCAGCCGCAGGATTAGATCCAAATCCCCCAGTTGCCCCAATGCTTTCTTTCTCCGCCTTTCCCGCCAGAAAGAAAAAAGCAGAAACAAGGGTATAACCAAAAGCCCCCAGAAGAAAAACGGCTCGGCAAAACGCATCAGGGCAGCCTCCGGAAAACAGTGCCGGATAAAAACAGTTCAAAAATCAAAACCGCCAAAGCGCCAATAACCCAGGGGCGGAATTTTTCGTCAAACTCCCAGAATTCTTTTACCTTGATCTTGGTTTTTTCCAGAGCGTCGATTTCTTTGAAAATCTGCTGCAATCCCTGCGGGTCTTTGGCCCGGAAAAACCGCCCGCCAGTCATCTGCGCCATTTTTTGCAAAGTCGGCTCGTCAATATCGGACTGGATTTGAGCATACCGCCGGCCAAAAACCGGGTCATCCACCGGTATCGGCACCATCCCGGGCCGGCCGATGCCGATGGTGTAAACTTTAATGCCCAAAGCCTGCGCGATCCCCACCGCGGTGAGCGGGTCAATCGCACCGGCGTTGTTGGCCCCGTCGGTGAGCAAAATGACGATTTTGTTTTTAGCCGGCGAATCCTTCAGGCGGTTGATGCCGTTTATCAACCCCATCCCAATCGCCGTACCGTCCTCAATCATCCCGAAGCGAACTTCATCTACTAAGTTGATTAATACTCCATAATCAACCGTCAACGGACACTGCGTAAAACTTTCCTTGGAAAAAATCACCAGACCTATCCGGTCAGTGCTCCGTCCCATAATGAAACGCTTGGTTACGTCCTTGGCCACGAAAAGCCGGTTCTGGGGATGAAAATCCTCCGCCTTCATGCTGCCGGAGATATCCATAACAATCATAATGTCGACGCCGAAAGTTGAGCTTTCGGTATTGCGCGTCCCTTTTTGCGGGCGCGCCATCCCCAAAATCAAAAAGGAAAGAACGGCCAGGCGCAAAAAAGCGGGCAGGAAGGAAAATCTTTGCCGCCAGCTTTTCTTGGTTCCGGCGGCACGGTTTACGTCCGAAAAACGTATGGTTGGCGGTCTCTTCCGATACCATAGGCGCGCCAGCCAGAGCAAAGGAATAAGCAAAAACAGCCCAAAATATTCCGGATGGAGAAATTGAAACATCAGACCCCCGCTGTTTCCGCGACCGGTTCCGAGGCCGGAGACAGTTTCGTCTTACCGGCTTCAATCAAAACTTTCAAACGTTCGACGTTTTCCATAATTTCTCTTCGCTCCGGCCCCCAGCGGGCAAATTTCACCAAATCGCAAAAGTAAAGAAACCTTTTGGCTAACGGCCAATTCTCACCTTTCAAGAATTCTTTTAACAACTCCAGCTGCTCCTGCGTGGTCATGTCTTCCGCCGGAATGCCGTAAACTCGATGGGAATAAATGCGAAAAATTTCCGAAAGGCGGATATGAAACTCCTTTAATTTTCCTTCCGCCAGAAGCGGGGAGGCCAAAAGCGCCTCCAGCTCGGAGAGCGCAATCTCCCAGGGCGGACGCAAATCTATTTTCTCCAGCGGCAGAGAAACCGCCTGTTTCCGCTTTTGGCGGAGATAGAGGAAAAGCGCAACCGCCAAAAGCCCTAAAATCCCCAATAGAATCCAAAGCCACCAGCCGCGCCCAATTTCCAAAGGCGGCTTTTCCGCCTTCAGTTTGTACCGGCTGGAATCCGGCTCCAAAAGCGACTCCACCGTCAAAGTCAAAGGGCTTGAGGAAATCTGTCCGCCGCTGTCCCCCTTGGCATTTCGATAAGCCACGGTAACCGATGGAATCGTAAACGAACCGACCGCAAAGCCGGTAAATTCAACCATCTCCCTGCGCACCTCTTTCCCTTTTTCCTTGCGCATTGGCAGAATACTGTCTTTTTTTACTTCCAAGCCGGGCAGTTCAAATTTTGGAAAAGAATCTATTTTTATCCTCGGCCTGCTTTTCACCTCCAGCGTTAAAGTGACGACGTCTCCGACGTTAATTTTATCCTTGGAAAGAGTGGCCTTGAATTGAACCGGCGGCTCCGGACTTTGCGCCCATACCGGCGCGGCCAGAAAGAAAAGAAAAAAAACTTTCCTCATTTCAGCCGGTCGGCAAAGACTTGCACTTTTTCAGCCTGACCTAACTTTGCCACCAGCTGTCTATACCCTTCCTGCTCTTTTTTCTGACGCAGAAGAAAGGCCGCTTGCTGGGCCACCTGCTCGAAAGGTCGGCCGCCAAACATCATTTTATTCTCGTTGTAAAAACGGTTAACCTCTGCCGTGGTGATGGCGATGTTTCGCCCGATGTCCTCGTCCAAAACCCGCTGAACCAGAACCTCTTTTCTGGCCCGCTGCAGCACTTCCGGAAAGTTCGGCTCCTTGTCGAAGCCGCGCCGCAGAGCCGATTGATAAAGCAGCTCCACGCCGACGTACTGTTCCAAAAACCCTTTTATCCCCTCCAGCCCCGTATAGGTGGCCTGCACTTCGGGCGGCGTGTTGGCAAATTCTTTTTTCAGCTCCGAAAGAGTAATCTTTTTATCCCCCACGATTGCCACAACCATCCCGGTATCCTGCGCCGCTTTGCCGGCCGAAGTTTCGCCTCCTTCCTTTTTGGCCGCCTCGCTTCTCCCGCTTCTCTCCAGGGCAAAAACGATTTTCTCGCCCCGTAGTTTCTCGTAATCCGGATGCGCTTCCAAAGCCCGCGAGGCCACGAGATGGGCCAGGGCCGCGTCGTAATCGCCGATGTAAGTCAAATACAAATCTCCTGCCAGATAGTGCAATCGGGCTTCATCCTTTGCGGAAAGCCGCCCCAGAGCCAAAGCTTTTTCATACGTGCCTGCCGCAGGCATATACAGCTTTTTATCAATTAATTCAGTCACCACCCGACCGGTCGCCTCCACATTCGCAGAGTCGGAGCCGCCGCCCCGCACAAAAAGCCCGACCGCAGCGACAACCAGCGAAACCGCCGAGAAAATGAAAACCAAAATCAACAACTTAGTAGAATCTATATTTTTCATTAGTACTTTCGCTTACTCCATCGTTTAGAGCAAGGCACAGTTCAGAGGGAGCTCTGCGCCCGTTATACCCATTGCCGGACCTTCCGCTGTCATTCCGAGTCCGCCACAGGCGGACGAGGAATCTGGATGGAAAAGATAGGCCAAAAGCACTTTCCACCTACCTAAACCTCCGTTCCCGCTCCTTGAAAAACTTCATTAACGGAATCAAATACGGCCTTCCGTTACGAATCGGAATAAAATCAATTTCATACCGCCGAAAAGTCCGCATCAGATTCTCGCGAAAAGCCCGCGCCCGCCCGGCAAAAATCCGCCGGAACTCCGCGTTGGAGGCATCGACAATCAAACGCTCCCCCGTCTCCGCATCTTCCAAAGCCACCAAACCGACCGGCGGCAATTCCTCTTCCCGCGGATCGGATAAAACCAAAGCGATTAAATCATGTTTGCGCGCCGCCACCGAGAGCATTCGTTCCCAGCCGCTGTCGATAAAATCGGATACCAGAAAAACAATCCCGCGGCGCTTGAGCACTTTGGCCACATACTCCAATCCCGCCGCCAGCGATGTTTTTCTTCCCTCCGGCTGAAAATATAAAAGCTCCCGAATCATCCGCAAAACATGGCTTTTCCCTTTGGCCGGCGGCACGTATCGTTCCACCCGGTCGCTGACGAGCAAAAGCCCCGCTTTGTCATTGTTAAAGGTCGCGGCAAAGGCCAGAATGGCGCAAACCTCCGCCGCCGTTTCCGATTTCCACTTCCCGGCCGTGCCGAATTTACCGGAAGCGGAAACGTCCACCAGAAAAATCAAGGTCAGCTCCCGCTCCTCCTTGAACTTTTTGACGAACGGCACGCCGCTGCGGGCGGTGACGTTCCAGTCGATTAGGCGAATTTCATCTCCCGGCTGATACTCCCGCACTTCTTCAAATTCCATCCCCAGCCCTTTAAAGGTGGAATGGTATTCGCCCGAAAAAACCTCGTTCACCAGCCGTTTGGAGCCGATTTCAATCCGGCGGATTTTGTCCTTGATTTCCTTGGGAATCACGGCACTTCAATCTGGTCGAACACCTTGCGCACCACGGCATCGGAGCTCATCTCTTCCGCTTCGGCTTCAAAGGTGAGCAAAACCCGATGGCGCAAAACGTCTAAGCCGATGGACTTGACGTCCTCCGGCGTGACGTATCCCCTTCCCGCCAGAAAGGCGTGCGCTTTGGCCGCCAAAGTCAGGTTGATGGTGGCGCGCGGCGAAGCGCCGTAGGCGATCAGGCCCTCCACCGGTATGTTGTATGCCTTCGGCTCGCGCGTGGCAAAGACGATATTGAGGATATATTCTTTGACCTTCTCATCCACATAAATTTTATGGACGACTTCCCGCGCGGCAAGAATATCTTTCGGCTTGACGACCGCATTGATTTTATGATTGCTCCCGACCGTTTCACGGTTTAAAATTTCCAACTCCTCTTTGCGGCTGGGATACCCGACGGCCAATTTGAAGATAAACCGATCCAGTTGCGCTTCCGGCAGAGGATAAGTCCCCTCCTGCTCAATCGGATTCTGCGTTGCCATTACCAAAAACGGCTCTTCCAATGGAAACGTTTTTTCGCCGATGGTCACCTGTTTTTCCTGCATCGCTTCCAAAAGCGCCGATTGCACCTTGGCCGGGGCGCGGTTGATTTCATCCGCCAGAATAAAATTGGCAAAAATCGGCCCCTTTTTGGTGGAAAACTCCCCTTTCTGCGGCGAGTAAATCATCGTGCCAATCAAATCCGCCGGCAATAAGTCTGGCGTGAACTGGATGCGCTGGAAGCTGGCGTCGATGGCAGCCGACAAGGTCCGTACCGCCAGCGTTTTGGCCAGCCCGGGCACCCCTTCCACAAGGACATGCCCGCCGGTCAAAAGGCCAATCAACAACCGCTCCACCATATATTTCTGGCCGACGATTACTTTCCCCACCTCGTCGGTCAGCGGCCGGACGAAAAAGGCCGCCTTTTCTACTTGAGACTGAATTTTCTCAATCTCTTCGTGCATTATTTCCTCCTTCACCTCTGGTGAACCCTGAGCTTGTCGAAGGGTCGAACCATACTATGCTCAATCTATTTGAACCATTCTCAAATTCAAAAACATACAAACTTATACACTCAAACCCCAAAAATCAAATCTTGTTTTCACACCGTAGGGGCGAGGTTCCCTCGCCCTGGGCGGGGTGACCCCGCCCCTACACAAATCGGTATTGTTTTGTAGGGGCAATCCTCCGTGGTTGCCCTTTTTTCTTAAACGGGCAGGCACCTCTCGACTGCGCTCGGGGCAGGCAAGACCTGCCCCTACAAAAACGTATTTGAAAAATTGTAGGGGCGAGTTCCCTTTTTTTCAATCGTCAATGATTCAATAACCCAATCGTCAATTCCCCATTTTCCCCTCTTGACAAACACATTAGGGGGGTATTTTGATCCTTGCGGTAGTGTAAATTGAGGAGGGGAAAACCTGCTTTATGGGCGGGTGAATGAAAGTTGGATTTTCAAACAGATGATGGTCGCCGGACACTTTTTTCGGCATAACGAAAAACAACTCTTTTGGTAGCTGCTTGGTAGCCGCGACTTTAGTCGCGGATTATCCCGGCACTGAAGTGCCGGCTACGTAAAGAGGGAAAAAGGAGGTTTCAAATGAAGCGTTTCAAAATGCTTTTAGGGATGGGGATTCTGCTTGCAGCTTCAATGGCTCTGGCAACCCGGGCGGAAGCTCAGCCGTCCGTGCCTAACTTCATCAACTTTCAGGGGCAACTCGACTCGGCCGGCGCCCCGATTCCGGATGGCACACACAGCGTCAACTTTTCCATCTGGACGCTCCGACCCCTGGGCGGCGGCACCTCGCTCTGGAACGAAGACGCCACCCCGACTACTTCCGGCGGTCTTTTCACGCATCCATTGGGTTCGGTTACCTCCCTTCCAGCTACTCTTTTCGCCACCAACGATTCGCTTTTTCTGCAGATTAGGGTCGGTCCGGAAGTCCTTGATCCCCGAACGGCCTTGACTTCGGTGGGGTATGCCCGCCGGGTTCAATCCATCAATCGGGCCACCGGAGGCACGATATACGGCGACGTTGACATTCAAAGCAACCTTACTGTTTCCGACAGTGTCGGCATTGGGACGACGAGCCCATTCGACCGGTTACATATACAGGGTAATAGTCCCTATATTCGCTTGTTTGACACCGGCGTTATCGGCTCGGCCTCCGGGTTGCGGCTTATCCATGGGTCGGGGACTTCGATCTGGTCCCTGGGAACAAGCCTGGCCGGCGCTACTGGAAGTTTCAGCATACGTGACGACGCTGCAGCGGCCGCCCGGCTTCATATTCACACCGATGGCAATGTCGGCATCGGGACGACGAGTCCTGCCGGAAGGCTGGGTATTCTTAACGATGCCGGATTTGAAATATACGGCCAAGGCGCAAGTGCGGCCACTCCGCTCAATATTTTCTCCGAATCGAACATGTTTCTACTTGCTGGTACCGGAAGAAGTCTTTTCTTTGGTTCGAACAACGTGAATCAACAAATGGCACTTGAAAATGGCAATGTCGGCATAGGAACGACTGGGCCAACGGCACGTTTACATCTTTCGAACACCGATGCAGCTGGGGCTGGTTTGAAGTTAACGAACCCAACGCCAATAACCGGAAAAACGTGGCACTTGAACAGCGGTGACGATGGAAAATTCAAAATTGCCCAATCTGGCGTCTTGGATGCTTTAACGATTCTCCCCAGTTCTGGTAATGTCGGCATTGGGACGACGAGCCCGGGGGAGAAATTAGAAGTCGCTGGCAATGTGAAAATTGGCAACGCGACCATCCGCAGTGGAACCGGAAGCCCGGAAGGAGCGGTTACGGGTAACGTGGGCAACCTTTTCCTGCGCACCGACGGCGGGGCCGGAACAACGCTGTATGTAAAGGAAAGCGGGAACGGGACGAACACGGGATGGGCGGCGAAATAACCTAACCCCCTTTATCCCCCTTCCCGGAGCGGGAAGGGGGAAAGGCGAACACGGGGGTTGCCGCTACGATTTACCCCCTCCGGCCCTCCGGGCCTCGTCCCCCTTGACTAGGGGGACAGACAAAGACAGGAATTGGGGATTAGGGATTAGAAAAAAAACCTAAAACCTGCCGAGCCAGAGGGCTAAAAGGCCGGCGGCCATTGAGAATTTGAGGTAGCGGCTAACTTTGGACAAAACGGCGGGAACAGGATTACGTATGGCGCGGTAAAGAGAGAGAAACAAAATCAAATCGATTCCGAATATCACCAAAATTAGATAAATCAAATTAAAATCTTCCGTAAAAAACGGCAGCCACGCCACGATGCCGAGAATGGTCAAAATGACGGCAGCGACGACAACCGAATGTTTTGCCGAAGATAAAACGGCAAACGTTTTTGCCCCCCCCTGCAAATCCGCCTCCCTATCCTCCGCCGCTTTCAAAAATTCCCGCCCCAGATGAAAAAGAAAACCAAACAAAAAAGCGTAAAGCGCCAGCGTAACATACGAACTTCCCGAAGCCCAGGCGCCAAACAAAAAGCCAAAGGCGGATAAAAAGGCGGTCACCATATGCCCGACAATCATCACCCGTTTGAAAAGCATCGCATACTGAATTGCCAGAAGGCCGGAGATAAAAGCGGCGAAAAAACTTTTAACATTTACAAAATAGGCGGCAACCACTCCCAAGAGCACGGCCAAGAGGCCGAAGAGGAGCGCTTGCCGGCCGGAGACTTCTCCGGCCGGTATCGGACGCGTCGGCTTGTTGATTTTATCTATTTTCCAGTCGAAAAAATCGTTTAAAGCATAGGCGCCTGTGGCAATTAGAAAAGCAGATAGACAGCCCAAGTAAACACCGGAGTTAATCCAGGGGGGGGGCTGACTTTTTCCCCCTGCGGCAAGAAAAGCTCCGACCAAAACGGAGGCGACAACCAAAGCGCCGTTCCAGACCCTTCCCAACCGGGCAAAGGCCCAGAAGCAGTTAATCATTTCAGGTAAAACCAGTCTAACTGCGGCGTGGTCAGAAACTCAGAGCCGGAATCACCAACCAGTACATCTTCTTCCAGCGAAACCCAGCCGTGCTCAGGGATTTGAACTTCCAACTCCAGAGTAAAGACATTGTCTTTTTCCGCTTTGCCGTAAGGCGTCTGTCCATAGCGCTCCCAGCGCGGGCCGAGCAGCGTGCCCCCATCGTGCACCGCCCGGCCAAGCTGATGGCCCAAAGCATGCTGATAATCCGGAAAGCCATGGCTTTTGATGACTTTCCGAGCCAACTCGTCAATTTCCCAGCCAACCGCCCCCGGCTTCAGGGCATCTTTGGACTTGAGAATAGTATCCTTGACCGCTGCAAAGCCTTTTTTCGCTGCTTCCGGCGGCTCCTTTTCTCCCGGCCGCAAAAAGTAAGCTAACCGCTGAATGTCGGAACAGTAGCCATCAACTCTGTGGCCAAAATCGATATGAAAAATATCCCCCGGCGCAAGTTGGGCATCGGATGGCCCCACGTGCCCCACCGGCGATTTGTCGCCGTGGGTGATGATGGGGGCGAACGATTTGGCAAAGCCGTAGGCCTTTGACCGCTCGGCGACAAAAGCATCCACCTGTTTTTCGGTAACTCCGGCTTCCAGCCATTCCAAAAGCTCCTGCCAGATTTTTTCGGTTATTTTTATCGCCTCTTTGATTTTGGCCACTTCCGCAGGAAGTTTTCTCCCGCGCAAAGCAGAAATTACCGGCTCGGCCGAAATCAACCGCTCGCGGTACGGGGTGCCGTGCAAAGCTTTCTCCAGCAAAAGAAACATTCCGTAGGTCAGCCCGTCGGAAAGGTTGTTGTCGGGAGAATAATTGATGGCAATCGTCTTCGGGTCGAGCCGCTGTAATTCTTCGAGAAGGGGCGGCGCAATATCCTGATGGTAACCGATTACTCGGTCGTAAGCCCCCAGCCGTTTGAAGTTTTCGGTATCGTAATGCCCCATTATGGCATTTTTTTCTCCCCCGGCCGAAACCAGAAAGGCGGCCTGCCAGACAATCATCGAACGGCCCAAGAAGTCGTAGGCCGGGTCCGGTATCACTTCCGTTTCCCGAACGAAAGTCAGCCAGCAGTCAATTTTCTTTTCTTTAAGAATTTCTACCGCCTGCGCCAGTTTTTCTTTAATCATCCAACCTCCAAACTAATCGAATTCATCGCGTTGGAAACAATCCTTCGTTCCCCCTCTCCATTCAATGGAGAGGGGCCTGCCCGAGGCGTGGCCTCGTGCCACGGCCAGGGGTCAGGGGGTGAGGCTTAACCCGTTGCGTCAGGAGTTACTCCTGACGCAGGTGTCGGGAGTAACTCCCGACACAACTGGAATCATCTATCCTCCATAACCGGAAATTCGATTTTCATCCTGCCCGAATTTAGGTTATATTGGCGGCGCAAACAAGGAGAAATGTGCAACTTGCAGAAGTTTCCATCGTAAAAAAATCCGAATGAGAGGCGTATGGCGGCAGGAGGCGCACGTTGGATAAATACCTGAGAATCGATTCCATTTCCAAAAGTTTCGGCAGCTTCAAGGCGGTTGATTCCCTTTCGTTGGAAGTTCCCGCCGGCTCCATTTACGGCATTTTGGGGCCAAACGGCGCCGGCAAAACCACGACCATCCGGATGATATTGAACATCATTATTCCCGACTCCGGCAAAATCGAAATCGGCGGCGTCCCTTTTAACGAGAAGCTTAAAAAACAAATCGGCTATCTGCCCGAAGAGCGCGGCATTTTCAAAAAAATGAAAATCCTCGACCTGCTCGGCTACTTCGGCGAACTGAAGGGCCTAAGCTCAAAAGAAGCCCGCCGCCGGGGAACCGAATGGACCGAGCGGTTGGGGTTGAAGGACTGGCTGAAGAAAAAGGGGGAAGAGCTTTCCAAGGGAATGCAGCAGAAAGTCCAGTTTATCTGCACGGTGATACATGAGCCGAAGCTTTTGATTTTGGATGAGCCTTTTTCCGGCCTCGACCCAATCAACGTGGATTTGCTCAAAGACATCATTCTTGAGCTGAAAGCCAAAGGTTCGACCATTTTGTTTTCCACTCACCAGATGGACAGCGCCGAAAAGCTGTGCGAATACATTTGCCTGATAAACCGCGGCCAAAAAATTCTGGACGGTGCGTTAAAAGAGGTCAAACGCCAGTACGGCAAATCATCCCTTGCCGTCTCGGTGGAGGGGGATTCCACCTACCTGGCAACCCTCCCCGGCGTTGCGCACGTGGACGATTACGGCCCTTACAAGGAAGTCCGGCTGTCCAACGGCGCCGACCCGCAGACGCTATTGAAGGAAATTTCCAACCGTAGCGCAGTGCACCGCTTTGAAATGATGGAACCCTCCCTGCACAACATTTTTATCGAAGCGGTCAAAAACTCGGAGGCCAGATGAGAAATCTCTGGGTGGTGATAAAAAAAGAGTATCTGGAAATAGTGAAAACCAAGGGCTTTTTCATCGGCGTAGTCCTCGCCCCCTTGATTATGGGCGCCTTTATGTTCATCCCTTCCCTTTTGGCCCGCAAAATCAAGCAGGAGCAGCTGAAACTGGCGGTGGTGGACCAAGCCGGCTGGATGTATGCCAAACTGGACAGCGTCCTGGCCGACACGCTGCCGGACGGCAAGAAGGCCTATCTCCTTTCTTCGATTGACTACGACTCAAAAACGTTCGAAGAAGAAAAAAAGCGGCTGGCGCAAAAGATTTTGGATGGGAAACTGGATGCCTTTCTGGTCATTCCTTTCGGGATTGAAACCGGGGCTCCCCCCCAATACTACTCCAAAACAGCCGGGAATATTATCGTGCGGGAGCGGCTGGAAAACCGCATTTCCGACGCCGTGGTCGCCCGCCGGCTGGCGGAGCGGGGGGTGGTGCTGGCCGACCTGAAAAAGGTTTTGCGGGGTGTGGAGATTGAATCCAACCAGGTTTCCGAAAAGGGAACCGCCAAAACCAGCTTTTTCAGCGTTTTCCTTTCCTCCTTTTTCCTGGTTATGATTCTGTTCAGCATGGTATTGTCGTACGGCCAGCATCTGGCCCGCTCCATCGTGGAGGAAAAAAACACCCGCATCGTGGAGGTTTTGACCTCTTCCGCCACGCCGTTTCAGCTCCTGATGGGGAAGATGCTCGGCCTGGGTGCCGCCAGCCTGTCGCAGGTCGGGCTGATGGCCCTGCTCGGATTTTTGCTCGGCGCTCCCGCTCTGCGCTGGGTGGGGATGGAGAACGTTCAGGGGATTTTCAACTCGACCGTGGTGATTAACTTTTTTGTTTACGTCGTTCTTGGCTACTTTCTCTACACCTCGATTTTCGCCATCCTGGGGGCCATTTCCAATTCCGACCAGGAAGTCCAGAATATGACCGCCCCCATCGTATGGGCGATGGTTCTCCCAATGGTCATCGGATTTGTGGTCGCCGAAAAATCCAACGCCGACTGGGTCACCACCCTGTCGCTGGTTCCTTTTTTCACCCCCACGTTGATGATGATGCGGATTTCTTTTTCCCCTCCCCCCTGGAGCCAGCTTTTCGCCAGCTACGCCATAATGATTCTGACCATTATGGCGATGGGCTGGCTGGCGGCGAAAATTTTCCGGGTCGGAATTTTGATGTACGGCAAACGCCCCACCCTGCCCGAACTGGTGCGCTGGGTGCGTTATAAATAGGAGATACTTATGAAGAAATTTTTATCGATTCCCACCCTTCTTGTTATCATTTTGTTTTTGGCGGCGCTCTCCCAGGCGCAGGTTTCGGTGAGTATTCGAGTCGAGCATGCCAACGCACGCAAATCCCCCAGCTCAAACGCCGAAATCTTAGCCGTCCTCAATGAGGGCGACACCTATCCAGTAACGGATGATGTTCCCTACTGGTATAAGATTATTCTCCAGGACGGACGGGAGGCCTATGTCTCCAAAAAACTCTGTAAGGTTATCATTGAAGAAGAAGACGAAGAAGAAATCAGCCAACCCCCGGACGTCTCATATGAGATTTCCTCCTTTGACCAGACGGTTTCCCTGCCGAATTGCGCCCCTTCACAATTAACGGTCGATTGGAGCATCTGTCCTCCCGAAGGGAGCGCCTCTCAAACCGGCTACCGGCTGACCAATCAGAAAAAAAACCGGATTGAAATACCCTGCACCTATTCAACCATCACTATAGAACAGATATTGGCGCTGAAAAACCTTCCCAAAAACGTTCGCACCCTTCCCGCCGGAGATCAGCGGATAACCTACCTTCAAGGCCTGGAATCCAAATCGGTGATGGCCGAAGGCTATCTTGCGATGGTAAAAAGAAGCGCGGAAGAAACCACCAACTGCAATTCTTCCACTCGCAAAGACCTTCACGTCGAACTGCTTGCCGCCGATGCGGGCGACCCAAAAAACCAAAGGTACAAGGTGGTGGTAACCGAAGTAACTCCCTGGTTTGGGGAAAACCACACCTCTTGGACTGTAACGGAGTTAGGGCAATACGCCAGCTACAAAGGAGGATACGGCGGCAGTATGCTGCGTCCGCCGACCAAGGTGCGTATCTACGGCTGGTTATTTTTCGATAACATACACGCCGATGCACATAGCATAGGTAACTGGCGCGGAACCGCCTGGGAAATTCACCCCATCACCCGAATCGAGGTTTGGGAAAACGGAAACTGGAAAACGATTGAATAGCCCGAAGTTTTCAAGCGGCATCCGGGACAAAAGCTTTTGAAGCTAACCATCGACCAGGTTGGCAAGCGTTACAAAGGCAACCACTGGGGGTTGAAGGATTTCAGTTTGGCGCTCGCTCCCGGAGTGTTGGGTCTTCTGGGACCCAACGGCGCCGGCAAGTCCACCTTGATGCGAATCTTGGCCACCGTGACCAGGCCCACTTCCGGAAAAGTTAGCTGGAACGAAACCGATATCGTGCGCAGGCCGGATGAGCTCCGCCGCTTGCTCGGGTACCTGCCGCAGGATTTTGGCGTTTACCCGAACCTGAACGCCGTCGAGTTTTTGGAATACCTGTCCGCCGCCAAAGGGCTGGACTCCGCTTCCGCCAGACGGCGAATTGATGAGCTTTTGTTGTTGGTCAACCTGGCCGATGTTCGCAAGCGCCCTTTGGGCAGCTTTTCCGGCGGGATGAAACAGCGCCTTGGAATTGCGCAGGCCTTGCTCAACGACCCCAAACTTTTGATTGTCGATGAGCCCACCGCCGGTTTGGACCCGGAAGAGCGCGTCCGTTTTCGCAACCTGCTCTCCGAGCTTTCCGGCGAGCGCATCGTTATTCTTTCAACGCATATCGTTTCCGACGTGGAAGCCACGGCAACCCAAATCGCCCTGATTTCGCACGGACGGCTGCTCACCTGCTCTTCCCCGGAAAAACTTTTGCAGGCGGTGGAAGGAAAAGTCTGGGAATGGATAATTCCGAGCGAAAACCTGCCGGACGTCAAACAAAAACATCTGATTAGCGGCACCATCCGACGTTCCGACGGCCTGCATCTGCGCGTGGTGGCGGAGTCCTCCCCGGCATCCGAAGCACAACCGGTCTCGCCCACGCTGGAGGATGCCTATTTGTATTTCATCTCCAAAAGCCGCACCGAAAACGGCCATTGAAAACGTTTCATCTTCTTTATCATTTAGCCCGCGCCGACTTTCTGGAGCGGATCCGGCGGCACAGTTTTTTGGTCACCGTGGCCTTTACTATCTACCTGAGTTACACCTTTCTTCCCGCCGCCGATGCGGGCTACAAAACCGTGGCCCTGGGGAACTATCGGGGGATTTATAATTCCGCCTGGGTCGGCAGCGCAATGGCTATGATGGGGGTGGTTTTTCTTTCCCTGATCGGTTTCTATCTGGTCAAAAACGCCGTTGTCCGCGACGAACAAACGGGGGTGGGGCAGATTTTGGCCTCCGCTCCCTTGAGCAGCCGGCTCTACCTCCTCGGTAAAACACTCAGCAATTTCGCCGTTCTGTCGTCCGTCGTTTTGGTGTTGGCTCTGGTCTCCATCCTTATGCAGCTTTTGCGGGGGGAAGATTATCAGGTGAATTTGTCAAAGCTTCTGGCTCCCCTGCTTTTAATTTCCCTGCCGGTGATGGCCGTCGTTTCCGGCTTGGCCGCTCTTTTCGAATCGGTCCGTTTTCTCAAAGGGGGCTTCGGGAACGTCGTCTATTACTTCTTTTGGAACGGATTAATCGCCTCCATTTTGATTCCCCGGGCGAAAGGCGACGGGGGCATGGTACAAACGGTCTTCTACGATTTGTTCGGGATTACCATTCCGATTGCGAGTATGATGGCCGCCGCCAAAACCGCTTTCCCGGATTACGTGGGTTCCTTCCGCTTGGGCTATTCGTTTGACCTGGATGCGGAAAAACCGGCCGAGTTGGCGACTTTTCGCTGGGAGGGAATCGATTGGACTCCGGAAATCATTCTGAGCCGGTTAGCTTGGGCGGGGTTGGCCTTTGGGCTGCCCCTTTTCGCCTCCTTGTTTTTCAACCGGTTCGACTCTTTCAAAAAAGAACTCAAAGGAACCCTTGAAAAAGAAACCAAACCGGAATCGGAAATCAAACCCGGCTCAACCATCCCCATCTTGCTCACTCCCCTCCCGGCTGGCGCGGTTGGGAGCAATTGGGTTTCACTTTTCAAGGGTGAGCTGCGTTTGATGGCGAAAGGTGTGCGCTGGTGGTGGTTGGCTGTTGCCGGCGGCCTGATTGCAGCCGGTTTGCTGGCCCCCTTAAACGTCGTCCGGATGGTTCTTCTGCCGGCGGCCTGGATTTGGCCTCTTTTTCTCTGGTCCCCAATGGGAACGAAGGAAACCTGCTACCGTACCGACCAGCTTCTTTTTTCCACCCCTTTTCCCTTGAAGCGCCAGCTCCCAGCCCTCTGGGCCGCCGGGTTCATTGTGACGCTTTTGACCGGCGCCGGCGCCGGCGCCCATTTTCTTCTCGCCGGAGACCCGGGTGGTTTTTGGGCCTGGCTGGTCGGCGTGCTGTTTATCCCTTCCTTGGCTTTGACGCTTGGGGTTTGGAGCGGCAGCGGTAAGCTGTTCGAAGTGATTTACCTGATGATTTGGTATGTTGGGCCGGTCAACAAATTCCCCTTTCTGGACTTTATGGGTGTGACACCGCAAGCCATCGCTTCAGATATGCCCCTAATTTTTCTTTTGATTTCCGCGATTTTACTTGTGCTAGCTGTCGCGGGAAGGAAAAAACAATTGCAGATCTGAATAAAAGGGGGCGCTTGACTTTGTCAGGGCTATGATATAATTTCATTCTCTATGGTAGGAGAGGTTTCCATGATTTTCGAAGAGGCGAGAACAGTATTATGCAGAAAGAAACAGTCTATCTTTGCCCTATTGGACAGACTGTATAATCATAGTTAGGCAGCAGCACGAGTACTAGAGCAATTCGAGGAGATGCGAATGCCATATGCCCAACCCGACGGCTACCTCGCCATTCCCCCCACTGGCAAAGGCAGCGCTGTGTTGGTCCTCCACGCCTGGTGGGGGCTGAACGACACAATGAGGGCTTTCTGCACGCGACTGGCCGAATCCGGTTTCGTCGCCTTCGCCGCAGACCTCTATCACGGCAAGGTCGCAGACAACATTGCCGACGCCGAAACCCTTAGCAATGCACTCGACACCAACCAGGCCAAGGCCGACATCGCAGATGCAACAATGTTCCTCAACGAACGTGCCGGCCAGGCCGACCGCGGCCTTGCGGTGATTGGCTTCTCGCTGGGCGCCTATTACGCGCTGGATCTCTCGCTCGCCGATCCCGAGCACATCCGTTCCGTCATCATCTTCTACGGGACCCGGGCCGGCGACTACAGCAACTCGAGAGCAGCCTACCTCGGTCACTTTGCAGAGACGGATGAGTTTGAGCCGCAATCCGACGTCGACAAGCTGGAGGCAGCCCTACGGCGTGCTGGCCGTCCGGTGAGCTTCTATCGTTACATTGGCACTGGACACTGGTTCTTTGAACCTGACCGCTCGCAAGCATTCAACCAAGCGGCAGCGAGCTTGGCGTGGGATCGAACCCTAGCCTTCTTGAGGCGTTCCCCCATCTTGTGAGTCCAACCAAAGCACTGCTGCCTAACAACTCAATGGAGCCGAAAACCTCGGTTTTTCGCGAAAGCTCCCGCTCGTTAAACGCTTTCAATTTATTCTTGTTAATAATCTTTTCCGAATTAGAAACAAAAGTTTCTACGTCCACGCTTTCGACAATCCCGTCCGGCCGTTTGTAAACGAGCCGCGCCGCCGGGAAAAAGAGCGACCGCAACCGATGCCAGTCGCTTTTTTCACCCTCCCCAAAAGAAATCGAGGCATAAAGAGCCCGGATGATAGAATCGATGGAAGCTACATCTTCCGGCAAGGCCGAAAAAGATTTCCGCTTTTTTATTTTAGAAACTTTATTGAGCTTCGACTTTTTCTTCAAGCTCTTTTGGAATGGTTAAAGCAAAACTTTTACTCTATTTGCCATCTTCATCCAACAAAAGCTCATCCATCTGCTCCAGAAATCGCAGCGAACTTTTGTCCCCAAAAAGATGCGAAGCTTTCTGGGCCTTGGTTTCCAGATACTTGCGGTTGAATTCGTTGGGAGGGATGATTAAAGGAATCCGCTCCACGACTTTTACTTTCAAAGCCGCCAGCTGCTTGATTTTTTCCGGATTGTTGGTCAACAATTTGATGGAACGAATCTTGAGCGAATAGAGCATGTGCGCCGCAATCCCGTAATCCCGCTCGTCCTCCCGGAAACCGAGCGCCAGATTGGCGTCAATGGTGTCCAGCCCCTCTTCCTGCAAAGCATATGCCTTGATTTTGTTGGACAAGCCGATGCCCCGGCCTTCCTGACGCAAATAAAAAACGGCGCCAAAATTCTGTTTGCCTATGTAGCCCAAAGCCCCTTCCAGCTGGTCGCGGCAGTCGCAGCGCAAAGAACCGACCACGTCACCCGTCAAACATTCGGAGTGCAGGCGCACCGGCACGTTTTCGGCGCCGTACACGTCGCCGGCCAAAAAAGCAGCATGGTCTAAATTGTCAAAGTTGTTGTGAAAAGCGACCGCCTGAAACTGCCCGAAGCGGGAAGGCAAGTTGGCCACCGCCACTATCCGCACGCAAAGCGCCTCGTCCGGGCAGCGGTGGTTTTTGTTCTCCTCTAAAATTTTTTTGATTTCAACTTTGGAAAGCGGCATTAAATCTTTTCCCAGCGTTTGAAAACATCTTCGAGAAATTCTCCGACTTTGGCGATAGCCCCCCGAGCATATTTTTTAGCTTTGGCAAGGTCAAAATCCAAATACCCCTCTCCTTTTTTATAGATGATTATTGAACCCGGATTCGGATACACCTCCCCCGCTCCTTCGTGCAAATAAACCATTTCCGGTTTGTAACGCTCCTTTTTCACTAAATTTGGCCAGAAAGCCAGCATAAAAGCGTTCTCGTCCAAAGCTGCGTGTCCTCCCTCTTGTCCATACACTTCGCGGCAAACTTCGCCCGCCAAAAGCCACCAATGCACCAAAGCTATCTTCACCCCGGTGCGGTAGAACCCTTCTTGACAAACCTTTTTTAAGCTGTCGTTGTTCCCGCCGTGGCCGTTTAAAACGACGACCTTCTTGAATTTGTGATAGGCGCAGGAGTCCAGAATTTCGGAGATGTACCCCTCAAAGCTCCCGGCTTTGACCGTAAGCGAACCGGGATAGCCGTATAGCGAGCGAGTGAGGCCGTACGGGACGGAGGGCAGCACGACCGCCATCAGCCGGTCGGCAATCTCTTCGGCAATTTTTTCTGGGATAAAAACGTCGGTCGCCAGCGAGGTGACCCCGTGCGCCTCGATGGTGCCGACCGGCAGAATCGCCGCGTCCCGCTGCGAGGGAACGACTTCGGCGAATTCTTGCCACGTTAGCTGGGCTAACCTCATTAAGTTTTTAAAATTTTAGCCAGTACTTCTTCGGAATGCTTCAGACTTTTCTCATCCCCCGCCAGCCGGAGCTGATTGATGTCCCGCACTAAAAATTCCAGGTCGTCAGCCGTATCCACATCATACCAGAGTTCCAGCTCTTCCCAAGCTAACCCAAGTTTTTTGAGGCGTTCAACCGTCTCTTTATAAACACCGCCCGTATCCCAGGGGATATTTTCAAACAGCTTGGGACAGGGCTTTTTCAGACCAATTAGATAGTAGCTGCCGTCCAGCGTCGGGCCCAATACCACGTCTTTCTTGTGCAAGACCTTAAAGGCATGCTCCAGGGATTTTCTCGGCAAGCTGGGGCTGTCGATGCCGATGACAACCACTTTTTCGTATCCTTCCTTAAAAACGTGCCGAAATGTTTCATTCAACCGCTCCCCCAGATGATTCCCCTTCTGGTCAATTAATACCAGCTTCTCCTTCAAGCTCTCCCTTTTTTTCCCTTTCAGCTCAACGGAGAGATTTTTGATGAGTTCATTCAAATGCGTTTTGGGCCCGTTCGCCAGACAGGCCACAAAAAGATGCCCGACTTCTGTTGACAGCGCCAGCTGTAACGTATCCAGGACAAACGCCTGATACAATTCAAACGTATCATGGGTGGAAAGATCCGAATTAAGCCGGGATTTAACTTTTCCCTCTTCAGGCTCTCGGGCCAAAACCACTAAAGCGCGCTCGGAGTTATTCATAAAGCCTGGCTTTAAATGTAACACCGAAAACCGATAGCGCAACCCCCTTTTTGGTTTACGGGCTGTTTTCCGGGAAATATTAAGGCGCTTTCCATTCGGGTGCATTGAATGGCAAAGCGCCAGTGGTTAAAGTTTTACTTTAAGTCTTAAACCGATCGGGTAAAATTCAAAAGCTTCTCTTGGGACTCTTTTCCAACCGCGCAGCAAAGCATCCCCTCCCACGTCCAGAAAACCATCAGGCAGCCGTTATGCGAAGCCATAACATATTCTTTCCCGCTGCGCCGGACCTTCTTTCCTCTCGGCATCCACCTGGAAGCATCTTGGCAGATTAACAAAGAAATTCCCTCTTCCCCCTCCGGCGCGAAGTAAAGGCAGGCCGCCGAGCGGCCGTTCCAGGTGGCGGCGTGAAAGGCCCGCATTTGCGGCCAGATGTGGCTAAAATAAACAACCTCCGGGTCAAACCCGATTTGTGATTCAAGAAGCGAGTTAACCGAATCGATGGAAATCTCCTCCGGCAGCCTGGGAACAGTCGCAACCAGATGATTTTGATGTTCCGCAGCCGCCTGAACTATCATTGGGTCCGGCCCGCCGCCGATATGCGGGAGTCCAAAGACAAAAAGGAAAATCAAAGCCGCGGCTGCCGCCACCCCTCCGGTCCAAAGCCAAATCCTCTTTCCCCGCTCCGCCGGCTCGTTGGCCACCTTCCGAAGTTCTTCTAAAATCCGGCTCTTCAACTCGTCCGTTCCCGGGCAGGCCGCCGCCTTGCGGCAGACAAACTCCTTTAGTTTGGCTTCTAAATCATACTCCTTGAAGCAGGGGCTGCAAAGTTTTATATGCGCTTCAATTTCCGCCGCCGTCTTGCTGTCCACCTCCCGGTCGATATATTCGTACAGGTGTTGAGCTACTTTTCTACAATCAATCATTCACTTTTTTCCTTCACGTACCCCGCTTTCTTGGCGTGATCCCACAGCCCTTTTTGCAGCATCTTTCGTCCGCGATGCAGCCGCGATTTCACGGTCCCCAGCTCAATCCCCATAATTTCGGCAATCTCCCGATACGCGAATCCTTCCACAAAATTCAACATAACAACCATTCTAAATTCTTCCGGCAATCGGTCCAGCACCTGTTGGACTTCGTCGGTGTACAGTTTATCAAACAACTCCTTTTCCGGATTAGTTCCCGCCCGCCCTTCTTCCGCCAGTTTGTTATATAGAAAATTCTCTTCCACTTCATCGAAGGAGGTCTCCTGCGGCCGTTTGGCCCGATTGCGGTAGCTGTTGATAAAAAGATTGGTCATTATCTTGAAAAGCCAGGCGCGGATGTTGGTTCCCCGCTCGAACCGGTCGAAAAAGCGGTAGGCTTTGAGGAAAGCCTCCTGCACCAAATCCTCGGCGTCGGATTGGTTTCTGGTCATCCGCAAAGCCGTGCGCAAAAGCGCATCGGTATGCGGAATCGCCAGCTCTTCGAACTCCCGATGGTTCTGATTGGCCATAACGCTCGTATTAAAGTTAGGATTCGGGACAAAAAAAGTAAAGCCCTTTTCCGTCTCGCTCGTTGTTGCATTCCCTACCATTCGGACCTCCTTTCAGAACTAAGCATTATTGCACCACTACTCTCCCTCGCATAAACGGATGCGGCGCGCAATGATAATCATGCATTCCTGCAGTATTGAAAATATGAGTGTACACCCCTCCCCGGCCGAGCAAGGCTGAATTTAACTCATTTCCAGTGTCGCTGGTGACCGTATGGCCAGATGGCCCATTGTTTCTCCAGGTTACTGTATCTCCAACGGATATATTTAGTGGAGTGGGTGAAAAACTAAAGTCGGCAATAATGACTGTATTTCGGGGCAAGGGAATTCCGACCGTGCTGGAGGTGCTTTTCTTGTTGCAGCTCAAACTCAAAACCGCCAGAATCACTATCCCGAATACTCTCGCCCATCCTAATTTCGCCTTCATTGTACCTCTCCTTTCAGCCCCCAACCGCTCCAAACTCATAGGATATACGCTCCAAACCAAAAACTTATTGTAGCCTGCGAACATTTTGTTATCCAATCCCAGTCTCCCGCAACCGGTGAGCATTATGGAGACGGCGGCGGCGAGAAGCGTAAGGCTGTATTCATAGCCGTGGCCTCGGTTCGGCTCCATAAACCAGTTCAAAAAAAAGCCGTGGGCAAGGTGTACTTTGAGCACGGCCACCACCATCACGCAGAAAATCCCCAGGGCCGAAAGTCGGGTTAAAAGACCAAAAATAAGGCCGATGCCCCCGAAAAATTCGGCGAAGGCGGCCAGAAAAGCCAACCACTGGGGAGTTCCCATTGTAGCGGCAAAGCCCACCCAACCCGAAAGCCCCGGTCCCCCGTACCATCCCCACATTTTCTGGGCACCGTGAACGAAAAAAACAATTCCTACCACCAAGCGCAAAAAGGTAGGTGCCCAGGCAACCAGCGCGCCAATATTATTCATTCAGTCCTCCTCGTTTGAATTTCCACAAACGTATCCATCTATACCTAGGTTTACGAACTCACCATTTGGTTTCCAGTTTCTCTCTTCAAGAAATTCTTTCAGAATTTCCACCCGGCCTGTTCAGGCTCAGGTGGGGTATTTTCACCTGAGCCCGTGTACAGGCCGCCGCGCTGTCAACCGTTAAGTCCGGCGACTCCGGTTAGGCTGCCATTCGTTCAACCAGTTCGGGAGCCGGTGGAAAATCCAACGTCGTACCGGCAAGAACGTTCAAATAGTTGTAAAAGACACGCAGGGCTACCAACCCGACCAATTCAACCAATGCCGGCTTACCGTATCCGACCCCGAAGAACTTTTCGGTCCGTTCGCGGGAGGGAGCGCCTCTGGTGACTACCAGTTCCTTTGCCAGCTCGGTCAAAACCTGCAATTTGCGGTCGTCAATTTCGGCCGTCCTCAACGCCAAAGTTTCGCCCTCGCTAAAGCCCAGCATTTTGCCGGCTGCCGTATGCGCGGCCAGACAATACCGACAGTCATTTTCTTGAGAAACCGCAAGCGCAATCGCCTCCCTTTCCTTGGGATTGAAGGCTCCCTTGCGCAAAATTTCTTCGTAGGTCAGGATCGCCTTTAAAGCTGTCGGAGAATGGGCGGCAATTGCAAACGTGTTCGGAACCATTCCGATTTTTTTCTTTAGCCCGCCCAATATCTCCCGCACTTCCGCCGAAACCTGTTCACCATTTAACGCCTCTAAATACTGCATTTGTAACTCCTTCCTTTTGTGTTTGTTAAACATCCCGTCCACCCATCACCGATTCCATCATCTCCCCCGCAGCAAACGACGATATTTCTACACCATGACGTACCTCCTCACTCCGCTTCAAGACAGAATTGCCTTTGGGCAATTCGCCGACGTTCATCCTTTTTCACCAAACGGCCGCTTTCAAAGCAAAGCATTGAGCCGTTCCACTATTTCTTCCTTGGACACGGTACCGTTCATTCGGCCCACTATCCGGCCATTCTCGAAGAACAGAGAGGTTGGAAGGGAATGAACGGCATACTTGGTTTCCGTCTCCGGGTTTTTATCAATGTCCAGCTTTCCAATCTTGGCCCGCTCTTCATATTCAGCGGCCAAAGCTTCGATGATGGGGGTCATAAAGTAGCTCGATCCCGACCAAGAAGCCCAAAAAAATACCAGCACAGGTATTTCGCATTGGATTACCTTTTGCTCGAAATTCGAGTCGGTCAAAACGACGCATTTGCTCTCCCCAGACAAATCTATTCCTTTCTTGCACCTGTTTAATTTTCAATTCCCTCGGCGCTTCCCGATATATGCTTCCAGTTTTCTTTCTCATCCTCAATGACTTCGTTTATCAAATCCCGTGCCAATGGCACAAATCCCTTTACTCCACAGTGCCATTCCTAAACAGGGCAAACGGTTACGTCGTAATGCCAATTATCCAAGAGCAGCTTCTCCGGAGCCGAATCCTCGGAATACCGTGGAATTTCACGGGTGGGGTTAGCGCTCCACGGACATGAGGAGCGACTATAAAGCCGAAATTGGAAAAAAGATTAGTCGAGTTTAATCAGCACTTAAAAGCGAAACTGCCGCGGCAAGTCAAAACAAAGCGTTTATTGTTCGAAAAGAAAGAACCAGGCCGGCAACTTTGTTTCCGGTATCTAAAGCCTCTTCGCTAAATTGCCGGTTTAAGAACAGCGGATTATCATTTCTTCTTTATGTCGAACTTTTTCATTCGATCCCGGACCGTGCTGGGCGGCAAACCAAGCCGAACGGCAGCCCCGCGTGGTCCATCTATCATCCAGTTGCACTCTCTGAGCACTTTAAGAATATGTCCGCGCTGGACATCTTGGAGGGTGTCGGAAGAGGAAAACCCTCTCTCCGCAACTGTCTTGGGATCGTTAAGCTCCTCAACAGATAGGGTGGGAGACTTGGTGAGGATTACGGCACGCTCAACCATATTCTCCAGTTCGCGCACGTTGCCCGGCCACGAATGTGCCACCAAGGAGTCCATCACCCGTTGTGGGATCGTATCTATCTTTTTATTCAAGGCCAAGCTGTGCTTTTTTACAAAATGCCGCACTAGGAGCGGAATATCGTCTTTACGCTCCCGTAGGGACGGAAGTTGAATGGGAAACACGTTCAACCGGTAGAAAAGATCCTGCCGAAAAACACCGCTTTCAACGGCTTTTTGCAGGTTGCGACCGGTGGCGGAAATTACCCTCACATCAACTTTCAGCGGGCTCGAACTGCCCAGCCGTTCAAATTCACCTTCCTGAAGGACTCGCAAGAGTTTGGCCTGCAGCTCCAGCGGCAGATCCCCTACCTCATCCAGGAAAATCGTCCCTCCATCGGCCAATTCAAAACGCCCCGCCTTTCGGGCAATAGCACCGGTAAAAGCCCCTTTCTCATGTCCAAACAGCTCGCTTTCAATCAAAGCCGCCGGCAAGGCGGCGCAATTAACCTTCACCAAAGGTCTACCTTTCCGGTTGCTGATGGCGTGGACTGCCCGGGCGACCAGTTCCTTTCCCGTTCCGGTTTCGCCCAAAATCAACACGGTGGCATTGGTGGAGGCAACCTGTTCAATTTTACCCAACATACGCCGGAAGGCATCATTCTGGCTGATGATTTCATCAAAATTGTGGGCAAGTTTGATTTCCTCCTGCAGGTAGATGTTCTCGGCTTGAAGGCGGTTTTTCAGCCGTTCGATTTCGCCAAACGCATTCCGCAGTTCCTGCTGCGCCCGTATCCGTTCAGTAATATCCCGAGCAAAGCCACAGGCATATTCTTTCCCTTCAAACTCAATAAAGTTGGCGATTATTTCGACGGGGGTGTCTGTTCCCTCTTTTCCACGCACGCGGGTTTCAAACGTAAGCACTTTGTTTTTTCTGATTTCCTCCCAATGCTGCGGCCAAACTTCTTTCGGGTAATCCGGTGCTATGTCGTGGATGGTCATGAAAGTCAACTCTTCCTGCGAATAACCAAGCCGTTTACAGAGTGCGTCGTTAACGCGCCGAATCCGGGCTTTTGAGTCAATCCACATAATCCCATCCGGTGCCCGCTCGATGGTGAAATGTGAAAACCTCAGTATCTGCTCCGTATCTCCTATTTCGACGCTCATTGGAACCCTCCCTCGAGACACGGTTTTTCTCCGTTAATCATTCTTCTGCCGACTCCTTGTCTAAATGATTGAGCGCACACAGCCTAAATCCTTGCCGTTGCAAGATAATCCAATTCAATCCGTCTATCAAGACGCTGGCAACTTGCATCTGCTCGACCTAAAAAGGCAAAGCGGCATCGGAAAGTAAAGCCTTTTCCCTTACCCGCAACGCGATGGGGAATCTGGCGAAGAAGTTTAAGAACGTGGTCAAATTGCAGGGGCGAGGTATGGATTCGACTGCGCTCACCACAAGTGCCTCGCCCTTACGGGATTGGTGGTTCGGCAAGCTCACCATAAAGCAACTGCAGCTTTACAAAAAACGAGGGGATTTGGTAGCAAATTTGCAAAAACAAATAAAAAAATCCCCCTTGCAATTTGGGGGGATGCAAAATCCACCAAATCTC
>Ga0184627_10000039_pt1 | contig 72127 bp, 57 predicted proteins | sample PLM3_127_b1_FD_133150 | JGI IMG/M metagenome (GOLD analysis project Ga0184627, IMG submission 133150) | Groundwater sediment microbial communities from an aquifer in East River, Colorado, USA - PLM3_127_b1 | ecosystem: Environmental > Terrestrial > Soil > Riparian zone | place: USA: East River... | reverse complement strand
CGGGCATCGGCATCTCGCCCATCGCCGACATGGACGCGCACCAGACGATCGTCACCGCCGCGCTGGCGGCGAAGAGCAGCGCCGAGACGCCAAAGAAGGCTCGCTGGGAAGCTCGCTCGAAAGACATCGTCGTAAGATCTCCAGTCCCGCCGTTGCGCCGCGACGACCGCGCATTCGCTCAGCCCTTGTCGTACTCGTCGTGGCGGCGGAACCAGATCCCCGTCTCGTTGCGCCCCTTGGGTGCGCGGTCGAGCCACTGGTACATGCCCCAGAGGCCGTCCAGTCCACGCGCATAGGTGGCATAGGTGTGGTAAACGACGCCGTCCTCGAGCGCGAACGCGCTCATGCCCGGCCTCTCGCGCGTGTACGTGGCCACGTCGGTTCCGGTCATGGCCGCGATCTCGGCGACAGGCCCCTCGCCGCTTTTCGTCAGTGAGTCGCCGATCCCGCGTACCGTCCACGCCGCCTCGCGCTCGTAGTTGTATTCGATGCCCCCCTCGCGCTGTTGCTCCTTGGTGAACGAGATGTTGAAGTCGAGGTTGAAGTCGTTGCCCAGCGAGGACGCCCACGGAAACGTCCAGCTCATCCGCTGCTTATACGCCTGCAGTTTCGCGAGCGGAGCGCGCGAAATCGCGGTCATCGCCACGTCGTGGTTCGCCAGGTGGACGACGGAGCCGTTGAACCCGTCGGCGACCGCCGAGCAGGACGGACACCCCGCCGTGTAGTCGGGCCCGAACATGAAGTGGTAGACGAGGAGCTGCGAGCGCCCTCGAAAGAGGTCCGCCAACGAGGCGCTCCCCTCGTCGGTCTCGAATCGATACTCCTTGTCGATCCGGACCCACGGCAGCTCCTGCCGTCGCCGCGCCAGCTCGTCGCTGCGCCGCGTGAGCTCTTTCTCCGCCTGGAGCAGCTCGAGCCGGGCTGCGAGCCACTCTTCACGTGTCCCGGTCATGTGCTTCGTCATTGTTCTTCTCCTTTGTGTTGAGTTTTCTGGTCAAGGTTGTCGGGACAGACGCTCCCACACAATGAATACCGCTGCCGCCTAACGCTCCGGTTCAGCGGCGGCGCAAGGAAGACCTTCGCTCCCTCGCGGGCGAAGGCACGGGCGACCGCGCCGCCGATCGCACCACCACCCCCGTAGATCACAGCGTTCTTGTTCATAAGTAACATTTCCATCCTCCTGTTTATCGAGTTCTATTCTATTAAAAGAACCCCTCTGCATCCGGCTCATCGGCGGAAGGCCCGTAGATGGAAGGCACCTTGCCACCCGCCATACGGAGATAAACGGCGAACTGCCCGCGATGGTTCACGCCGTCCATAACGGTAAACCAGAGCAGGTCGCCGGCCCGAACCGTTCCTCCTCTTCCCGGTTCCATCTCATACGGAATCGCCTTGTTCAAATCCGCCTCCGTAAGGGTTTTAACTTTGGCGGCCAGCTCGTGGTGTTCTTTTTCATAGGCGGCCAGCATCTCCGCCAGGGTGGCCGGTGGCTTGGGGAAATCCTCGAAATCAATACGGCCGTTGACTGCTCCGTGAACGGCCATACGGTCTTCCATCGGGAAACTCCAGGCCAGGTCCTTGGCGGACATCGAGCGGTCATGGGGTTTGAAGTTCAGCTTGTCGGCCGGGTAGGCCTTTAACACTTTGAGCGTGGTCTGAAACTCCCGCTCCCAGGTTTTCAAGAACATATCCTTTTCATTCATAAAAAGCTCCTTTCGGGTGTTACGATTGGCCTTCTATACTTAACCATATGGTTAAATATGATGGGAACAGTACTATTTGTCAAACACTTTTTTCCGCTCGTTAAGGCGCCGATTCGCGCCGCCACTACTTCTTCGCGGCCTTGCTTAGTTGCTCGACTTGCACGCGCAGGCGATTCTCCTGCTCCCGGAGTTGGCCCGTGGGATCGCTGGAGGCGAAGTCCTCGGTCTCGAACACCTGACGAATCTCGACCTCGGTGTTTTCGAACGGGGCCCGTTTGAGCCACTCGATCGCCTCTTCCCTCGACTTTACCTGCCAGAGCCAGAAGCCGGCGACCAGTTCCTTCGTCTCGGCGAAGGGGCCGTCGGTCACGATATGCTTCCCTCCGGAAAACCGTACGCGCACCCCCTTCGTGCTCGGGTGAAGTCCCTCCCCCGCCAACATAACGCCGGCTTTCACCAGCTCTTCGTTAAACTTTCCCATTTCGGTCAGGAGCTTCTCGTCCGGCAAAACACCGGCCTCGGAGTCCTTGTCGGCTTTTACGATGACCATAAATCGCATAATCGTTTCTCCTTTCTTAATGTTATTTTTCTTTTGTTGTTGAACGCCGCCGCTCGCTTTCACGGATTAAACCGGTCAAGTCCTCGGCCGACATCGAGCGCTCGTGGGGCTTGAAATCTAGCTTGTCGGCCGGGAAGGCCTTTAGCACCTTGAGCGTGGTTTTGAACTCCCGCTCCCAGGTTTGCAGGAACATATCCTTTTCGTTCATAAAAAGCTCCTTTCGGTTGCCGTACTCGCTTTATGCAATACTTAACCATATGGTTAAATATATTGGCCGGTGCTTTTTTGTCAAGCCCCAAATAAAAAAAGTTTGAATTGGCTCCGATAAAAGGGGGAAACTTCCGAAACGCCTTCTTGCTAAATGACTTAACCACCCTTAAGGGTCGATTTTCATAGGGGGAAAGCTACAACAAACGGCCAATAACCTTTTGAGTGTTCTTAAAGTGCAGTTTGGCCACGGCGCGCAGGCCGGCTTCCCCTTTTTCCTTATATACACCGCGGGCGATGGCATCGGTCGGTTCGCCGGCACCCTTGTGCAGTTTCCAGCCGATTTCTTTGGACAAGTCATCCAGAGCATATAGGAATGCGGCGCGAGCTAAAATGGAAGCGAAAGCGACGGCCGGGTATTCCTCTGCTTTGGGTAACTGAATCAATTTGACCTCCCGACCGGCTGTCATCAATGCTTTTTCCAGACGCCACTCTTTGGCAAATTTATCGGAGATTACCAGTTCGACCGGCTGTTTTGCCTCGGATAAAACATTTTCTAAAGCGCGCGAATGCCCCCAAGCCAAAAGTTTATTCAGGTTGCCAAATTTTTCGTACAGTTCGTTGTATTTGAGAGGATTGATTTTTATAACGGAATGCGGGCAGCGCTTTTTGATTTCGTTCGCCAGCGATTTGGCGCGATTATCGGATACTTTTTTTGATTCTTTTATCTCCAGTTCGACAAGCGCGGCAAAATTCTCTGGGGTAAGTAAACAGGCCGCTACTACCAGCGGCCCGAAATAATCCCCTTTTCCCACTTCGTCGATGCCGATAACCGGTACGGCACCAAAGCGGGCTTTTTCCAAAAGCGTGGAATCCACCGGGGCGCGGGCTACATCCTTTCGAGGTATTCACCGCTGCGGGTGTCCACTTTTACCAGATCCCCTTCCTTGACAAAAAGAGGGACTTTGACATCCAAGCCGGTGATTAACTTGGCCCCTTTAGTGAGATTGGAAACCGAATCCCCTTTCACCCCCGGCTCACACTCCACGACTTTTAAAATTGCGGCGGCCGGCAAGTCCAGGCTGATCGGATTGCCCTCGAAGAAAAGAATCTTATACTCCTCGTTTTCCACCAGATACCATTTATAATCTCCGACCTGTTTGGGGGAAAGCTCCACCTGCTCGTAGTTTTTCTGGTCCATAAAGTGGTATTCCGTGCCGGTGGTGTACATATATTGCATCTTTTTCTGTTCGAAGTTCGGCTCGTCGAACATCTCCCCGGCGGCAAAGCTGCGTTCCAGAATCGAGCCGGTCTTCAAATTTTTCATCCGCGTCCAAACGTTGGCCCGCCTTTGGGCCGTACGGGCGTGCTGGAAATCGACAATTTCATACAGCTCGCCATCCAGCGCCAATTTTCTCCCTTTTCTAAAATCCGAGGTGCTAAGCATTGCTTCCTTTCCGTTTTAACAAATTACTAAACCCGCTGGTTTCCGTAAAAAAACAATATAAAACAGAAATTGAGCAATGCAACCGCTTTCCAGAAAGAAGAAGGGTAGGATTGAAACCCGTTTCTACATCTTTTGGCTTGCGAGTTCTTTACGGCCCACAGGGAAACGAGATATGCAAAAAAACCTTATTCAGTTCCAGCACCACATCGGCGGAAGTCAAAATTCCATCGCAGTTGACGTCGGCAAAGCAAACGAAGCAATCTCCTTCCCCCAGAAAGGCACAATTCAATAGCAAAACCACATCGAGACTGGTTAGCATCCCATCGCCATTCATATCCCCTATGGTGGCCACGCAACCCGGCAAACCATAGACAAAGGCCGATCCGGCATCGCTAAGGCCGCCCGGGTCGGCAGCAGGAGCGCCGATGATGAAATCAGCTTTTCCATTCCCGTCCACATCTCCAGCCCCGGCCACCGAAGAACCCAAGTGTTCTGCGGAGGAGACGCCGTCCTTCTGGAAAAGGAGGAGGCCGGTGGCGCCGGAATAGAGGTAAGCCGAACCGGCTTCTTCGTGCACGCCCGAGTCGGCAAAAGAAGCGGCAATGATGAAATCAGGCACTCCATCCCCATCCACGTCTCCCGCCCCGGCCACCGAAGAACCCAAATAGTCAAAAGCGGCGGCGCCGTCTTTCTGGATAAGGAGGAGGCCGTCGGCGCCGGAATAAACGTAAGCCGAACCGGCGTCTTTGCGCCCGCCCGGGCTGGCAACTGGAGCACTGATGATGAAATCTGCTTTTCCATCCCCATCCACGTCTCCAGCCCCGGCCACCGAAGAACCCAAATAGTCAAAAGCGGCGGCGCCGTCTTTCTGGAAAAGGAGGGCGCCGTCGGCGCCGGAATAAACGTAAGCCGAACCGGCGTCTTTGCGCCCGCCCGGGTCGGCAGAGGGAGCGCCGACGATGAAATCGGGCACTCCGTCAGCATTGACGTCTCCCGCCCCAGCCGCCGAGGAGCCGAATCCTTCACCGCCAGAAGTGCCGTTCCTCTGGTAAAGCAAGTTGCCAGTTGCACCAGAATAAACATAAGATATACCAATTGCTGAAGCGGCCACCGGCGCTCCAACGATAAACTCGGCAAAGCCGTCGGCCGTAGCGTCCCCCATTATTCCGACCGAGCCGCCCAAACGGTCCCCGGTGGCGGAACCACCGTTTTGGTAAAGCAGAGAGCCAGTGGAACCTGAATAAACGAGCGTTACTCCTTGTGAATTATTGGTACCTGGAGCGCCGATAATAAAATCCGCCTTTCCGTCTGAATTCACATCCCCCTGCAAGCCCACCGAACCGCCCAAGCGGTCACCGAACTGCTGACCATTTTTCTGGAAAAGCAGCGAGCCATCAATACCGGAATAGACAAAGACCGCCCCGGCGGAATTATCCGAACCGGGAGCGCCAGCGATAAAATCGCCTCTTCCATCGCCATTGACATCCACATCTATGGTTGCCCCCACCGAGCCGCCCACCCGGTCACCGGAAGCACCGCCGTTTTTCTGATAGAGAAGGGAGCCATCCAAACCGGAATGACAAAGACCGCACCGGCCGAGTCGTTAACCCCCGGAGCGCCAATGATAAAATCACCATTCCCATCCCCGTCCATGTCGGCGGAAATCCCCACCGAACCTCCCACGCGGTCACCGATTGCTCCCCCAATTTTCTGATATATCAAAAGCCCGGTAGCTCCGGAATAGACGTAGGCCGCGCCGGTTGAGTCATTGGTTCCGGGAGCGCCTACGATAAAATCACCCTTGCTGTCACCATCCACGTCACCGTAAATGCCGACCGAGCCGCCCACCCGTTCACCGGGGGAAGAACCGGTTATTTGATACATCAGAAGGCCGGTAGCTCCGGAATAAACATAAGCCGCTCCGGCCAAATTATTAACCCCCGGTGCCCCTACGATGTAATCGCCTTTCCCATCGCCATCAATATCTCCTTGCAGACCAACCGAGCCGCCCACGCGGTCGCCGGGAGCAGTGCCGTGAACCGAATCAAGTAGAGAACCGTCTGCGCCAGAATAAACGAAAGCGGAACCGGCGTTGATTATGCCGTTTGGATTGGCAAAAGGAACACCGACGATGAAGTCGGCCCGGCCGTCGCCGTTGACGTCCCCGCCCCCGGCGACCGAATACCCCAACTGGTCGGCCGCGTCGGTGCCGTTAAGCTCGTAAAGTAAGTTAGGGTCCGAACCGGCAAAAAGAACGCCAGCCATCCCAAGCAAAACCACGCAGACTAAAGCGAAAACCTTTAACTTTCTCATCGTATTACCTCCCTCTCAGAAAGAACCTAATACTCAACAGACTTTTTGTCAAGCTAATATTAGGTTATATAGCAAAAAAACGCTATATTTAGACTATGGATAAGGAAGCTGCCTATCAGGCATTTTTCAAGCAAGCTTTTGCGCAGATTCGGGAGCGGTTTGAAAAAGAGCATTTGGGAAAAACTTCCCAAAAAGCCGTAGTTTCAGAATCTCTTTCAAAGGAAAGCCTGGAGGCCTTAAATAGAATCTCATCCCAGCTTCCCATAAATAAGCCAGCTTTAAATCCGGAAGAGATGAAAAAAATGCAAGACAAGATTTTGGCCTTATCCAATTTATCCGTAGATGTTTTTGAACTGCAAACTGAAAAGCGTGGGGAGTGGACACTGGTCAAATATGGTTGGTCGCTGAATACCCAACCCCAAATCCGGTTCAGGGGGGAAGCCCGGGTTTCCCGGCTAAACCGAGGGCACCCGACGTTGAAAAATACCTTCAACCTTAGCAACGAACAGTTTGCAGACTTTAAGAGACTAAAGCTAACCAGCTGGGGGGAGCGGTTCAATTTTTCCGACCCCTTTCAGGTAAGCTGGTGGGTGATTCTTTACCCGTATAATTTGTTAGGCCAGAACTGGCAGGAAAGATATCTAAGGGAAACATACAAGGAGCTAATTAAAGGCTCTCCCCCGGCACCCGAAACGGCGCCTATTGAACGGCTGAATTTTCATACCCTTTATCAAATTAAACCAGAACTCCAAACCGATGGACTAAAAGCTGACCCTGCGATGCAGCTTTTTCCGGGACTAAACCCGGGAGATTTGGCGGCAAAAACCGCCGAAGCAATCCTGATCCCTCCCGTTCCTGACGAAGTAAAGCAGGTATTCCAGACCGCCAAAAAGGCAGTTCAGTTTGGGTATTACTACTACCCCTTTTTTACGGTGGCAATTCACTACTCCGCTTTAGCCTTGGAATCTTCCATAGTTCAGCGATATAACGAGGAGTTGGCTAAGCCCGAAAAGATAACTTTAAAAGGCCCTACATTTGAAAGGGAGTTGGTGAAACCGACCCATAAGCGGATTGAGGAAATAAGCCGGGCCAATAACACCCTTTTAAAAGAGCTAACCATCCAACCCCGGGAGGTAGCGGTTAAAGGCAAGCTTTTCCCCCACTCCCGTTCCCTGCTTTCGGACTGGCTGGCGGAACGCAAAATTACCAGCCGCTGGGAGGTTGAGGAAATCCTAAAGTTTGCCTTAAAACTGCGCAACACCCTGTCCCACCGGGAAGCCGAAACCAACCTCTTGCCGGAACAGGCCATTTCCTTTTTAAAGTCGACAGCCTACCAGATAAACAAGATTTTTCATAATATTTAGATATTTCCGGCCTAATGGGTCGGAAATGCCCCCCTGCCAAAAAATCTTAAAAAAAGTCCAAATAGTGCTTGACAAAACTATGGCAGGGCTTATATTAGGGGTGCGTTTAAGAAAAGTTAGATAGATAAAGACCCACCGAAAAGATAGCAAAGGCTGTCGTTTTTTCCTTTTTATAAGGATTAATACCAAAAACTAAGCTCAAGTCCTACATAGGCTTGAGCCAAAAAAGCGGCGGCAAACCGTAAACCGAACAATTGGATTTTGACAGTTCATCGAATGCGAGACTGTGGAGAAAGTGAAGCAACAGGCGAACGTGAAAAACAGAAACCGAGAGGTTTTCAAAATGAAGGAGGGCTTATGCGGGCGAGGCTAACGCTTGTTAAGCGAACTAAATCGTGTTGTATCTTACTCTTTAAAAAATGTGGCTTCCGACAGGAAAAGCCGGGTAGTTACCTTTACCGAAGAGCCCTCCTTGCCATACTGCTTATACTTTTAGCTGGGTCTATAGGTGCGCCCAATTTAGCCTTGGGTGCTATAGAGCCCATTCCCATTCTGCCTCCTCCAAAGGCCGATTTAGACCAAGCCAAAAACGGCACTCCTGGTTCTCCCATCAGTCCGGTTGACTTTGTAAACGGCAACTTGGGGTCATCCAATTCCCATTACCGGGAAGGACATTCCGTACCCTACCGGATGGTTTTCGAAAACGTAGCTTCCGGGACGCATTACGTAATATTTGAATGGGACCTTAAACATAGCGGCAAACATGCCCTTGATTATATTACGCATTTTAACCGTATCTTGCCGCATACTTTCAGCCCATCACACTCCCCGGAAACAATTAATCCTTTAGAAGGACTTGCTGGCGGTTTTGCGGCGCCCACAACCTTCGCTATTCCTGCCCCCAGTTCCGCCGGTTCGCCGGTGCCGCTGCCGGTGCCGGGTCAGCCTACTGCCAGCTTTAATAGCCTAACGGCTGGCGAAAAATTGATGACCATTTATAACGGCACTATCACCAGCATAACCTACTTGAGCCAAGGGAACCTCACCGCCGCCCAGTCGGCAACTCAATGTTCAGTCAGTTTCGTTGCCGACAGCCCGACGGTTGTCCTCGCCTGGGGCGGCCATATTGGCAGTGCCCTGGATTGGGGTAGTGGTAATTCAGCCGGGGGCATTAGCGGTTCTCCTTATCATACCCGTTTAATAGAATTTGACGGCGGCGGCGGCAATCAAGACCGTTCTCTTTCTGCACAGGCGGTTATTCTGCCGCCCACTTGCGAGGTTTCCGGACTAACTTCAGTATGTGCTGGAACCACCAATAACTATACCGTTACAACCGACGGCTGCAGTCCGACTTTTGTCTGGTCTTTTACCTCAAATACCTCCGGCGCCTCATTCTGTTCCGGAACCACCAGTTCAACGGTCTGCGTGAACTCCGGCACAGGCGGTTCTTATATCCTTAGAGTAACTATTATGGCCTGCGATGGGGGGGGTAGTTTCTGCGAAGATACGGTAACTGTAAATCCTTTGCCCGGCTGTTCGGTTAACGGGCCGGATTCGGTTTGCCCCGGCTCTACTAACAAACATTGCGCTCCCGCGGGACTAGGCTCTTACAGCTGGAGCATCTCCGGTAACGGCACGATTAGCGGTCCAAGCAACGATTCCTGTGTTACTGTGATAGCGGGAAGCACCTGCGGCGCTTCCTATACTTTAAATTTATCAGTCACCGGCGCCTGCGCCAGCAGTTGCAGCAAAACGGTTCAGGTTAAAGACAACATCAAGCCGACTATTGTCTGTCCGGCCGATATCGTGGTCAGCAACGGCAACTGTTGCGCTAACGTCAGCTTCGCGCCCAGCGTTACCGATAATTGCTCGGCAACCTTTGTCTGCACGCCTCCCTCCGGCTTCTGCTTCCCGGTGGGAATGACCACCGTCAAGTGCGTGGCAACGGATGTTTGTAGCAACAAAGATAGCTGCACCTTCAAGATTACGGTCACCGATACGACCAAACCGACCATCGTCTGTCCGGCTAATATTGTTAAGAACACCGATCCGGGTCTGTGCTGTGCGGTAGCGACTTTTGCGCCGACCACCGGCGACAACTGCCCGGGAGAGACCTTTGCCTGCACGCCTCCGTCGGGCTTCTGCTTCCCGGTCGGCGTGAATCCGGTCAAGTGCGTGGTGACCGATGCGGCCGGTAACAAAGACAGCTGCAGCTTTACCGTTACGGTTACTGACAATTCCAAACCGACCATTGTCTGCCCGGCCAATATTGTTAAGAACACCGATCCCGGTCTCTGCTGCGCGGTGGCGACCTTTGCGCCAACTACCGGCGACAATTGCCCGGGAGAAACCTTTAGTTGCACCCCCCCTTCCGGCTTCTGCTTCCCGGTCGGCGTGAATCCGGTCAAGTGCGTGGTGACCGATGCGGCGGGTAACAAGGATAGCTGCACTTTCACGGTGACGGTCAGCGACACCGAGCCGCCTTCCATCGTTTGTCCGGCAGACATCGTGGCCAGCAACGGCAACTGTTGCGCTAACGTCAGCTTCGCGCCTACCACCGACGACAACTGCCCGGGAGAGACCTTTGCCTGCGTGCCGCCCTCCGGCTTCTGCTTCCCGGTGGGAATGACCACCGTCAAGTGCACCGCCACCGACGCCGCCGGCAACAAGGACAGCTGCACCTTCAAGATTACGGTCACCGATACGTCAAAACCGACTATCGTCTGCCCGGCTAATATTGTTACGAACACCGATCCGGGTCTGTGCTGTGCGGTGGCGACCTTTGCACCTACCACCGGCGACAACTGCCCGGGAGAGACTTTTGTTTGCACGCCCCCTTCCGGCTTCTGCTTCCCGGTCGGCGTGAATCCGGTCAAATGCGTGGTGACCGATGCGGCGGGCAACAAGGACAGCTGCACCTTCACCGTAACAGTTACTGACAATTCCAAACCGACCATTGTTTGCCCGGCCAACATAACCAAAGACACCGACCCCGGTCTGTGCTGTGCGGTGGCGACTTTTGCGCCGACCACCGGCGACAACTGCCCGGGAGAGACCTTTAGTTGCACGCCCCCTTCGGGCACCTGCTTCGGTATAGGCGTGACTAACGTCAAGTGCGTGGTGACTGATGCTTCCGGCAACAAAGACAGCTGCACCTTCACGGTGACGGTCAGCGACAATTCCAAACCAAGCATTGTTTGTCCGGCCAACATAACCAAAGGCACTGACCCCGGTCAGTGCTGCGCGGTGGCGACCTTTGCGCCAACGGTTGGCGATAATTGCCCCAATCCAATCTTTACCTGCACGCCCCCTTCCGGCACCTGCTTCGGTATAGGCGTGACTAACGTCAAGTGCGTGGTGACTGATGCTTCCGGCAACAAGGATAGCTGCACCTTTACCGTAACGGTTACGGACAATTCCAAACCGACCATTGTTTGCCCGGCTAACATTACTAAGAACACCGACCCGGGTCAGTGTTGCGCGGTGGCGACCTTTGCGCCAACGGTTGGCGATAATTGCCCCAATGCAATCTTTACCTGCACGCCACCCTCGGGAACCTGCTTTAACGTAGGAACAACCAGCGTCAAGTGCGTGGTGACCGACGCCGCCGGCAACAAGGACAGCTGCACCTTCACGGTAACGGTTACTGATAATATCAAGCCGAACATTGCCTGCCCGGCCAACATTACCAAAGGCACCGACCCCGGCCTGTGCTGTGCGGTGGCGACCTTTGCACCGACAACCGGCGACAATTGCCCCAATCAAACCTTTACCTGCACCCCCCCTTCGGGCACCTGCTTCGGCATAGGCGTAACTAACGTCAAGTGCGTGGTGACCGATGCTTCCGGCAACAAAGACAGCTGCACCTTCACGGTAACGGTCAGCGACAATTCCAAACCAAGCATAGTTTGCCCGGCCAACATCACCAAAGGGAACGACCCCGGCCAGTGCTGTGCGGTGGCGACCTTTGCACCAACGGTTGGCGACAACTGCCCGGGAGAAACTTTTACGTGCACCCCGCCTTCGGGCACCTGCTACCCGGTCGGTGTGAATCCGGTCAAGTGCGTGGTGACCGATGCCGCCGGTAACAAAGACAGTTGTACCTTTACGGTAACGGTCAATGATACGACCAAGCCTTCCATTACCTGCCCGCCCGATAAATTTGTTCCACGGGTTGCAGGCATCTGTCTGACTTCAGTAATTTATGCCCCCGCCTGCACCGATAACTGCGGCAGTTGCAACGTCGAATGCCAACCGCCTTCTGGTTCCGGCTTCCCGGTTGGAACGACTCCGGTAACCTGTACAGCAACCGACGGCGTCAACCAAAGCTCTTGCAGTTTCAATGTAACCGTGCAGGGCCTTGACCCCACTTTCATTGAATGTAAGGATACCGCCAGCAGCGCCAGTGTAAATTCCGTGGTGCAGATACCGATACAAATTTCCAATCCAAACCCGGCCTTTATCCTAAGCATCACTGGCGCCACTCGGAATGGGTCACCGGCGGTTCCCACCAATCCAGCGGCCATTCAAAACAACAATACTTTGGTTTGGGCGGTAAATGGGGACACCGGCATCTGGTGCTTCCGTTTGAAACTTTCCGATGGATGCGATTCCGGGTTCTGCCAGGTGTGCATCCAGGTCAGTCCACAGGACTGTTTCCGTCTCTGTATCGACATAGTAGAATTCCCTCAAATAAGGTCTCAAGGGGGAGATGTGCTGGTCTATATCAACAACCTGGTTGAAGCTTTCGACCCGGATGTTTTGCCTTACGGCGGGACCGTGGGCGGCTTCTCCTTCCTGCTTTCCTACGACTGCACCTGCCTGCAGTTTATTTCCGCAGCCAAGGGGAGTCTGTTGGTTGCGCAGAATTGGGAATTCTTCACCTATCGCTTTGGCGCTTTGGGCAACGGCAACTGCGGTTCCGGCTGCCCCTCCTGCTTGATTCGGGTGGTGGCGATTGCGGATATCAACAACGGTAACGCTCATCCAACGCCTCCGCCGCGCGGCAACAAGGGCCAGTGGGTTTGCTTGAAGTTCCGCACCTCCAACGATCTGCGATTGGCCGGGCTCTGCTGCCCGATTAGCTGGTACTGGCTGGATTGCACGGACAACACCATCTCCGATTGGAGCGGCAACACACTCTGGATAGCCGATTCGCTCTATTCGCCGGACGGGGATCCGCTTCCCTTGCAGTTCCCGACGGTCAACGTAGAAGCCTGCTCCTCTCTCTCCGGCGGACCCGGAAAACCGACTCCCAAGCCCTGCATCATCTTCTGCAACGGCAAGATTTGCCTGCCGCCGATAGAGTCCTTGGACGACCGGGGGGATATCAACTTGAACGGCTTGGCCAACGAGATTGCCGACGCGGTCTTGTTTGAGACCTACTTCCTCTACGGTACCAGCGTATTTATCATCAGCGTACCGGGCCAGACCGCCGCTACCGACATCAACGGCGACGGCCGACCTTTGACCGTGGCCGACCTGGTGGCTTTAACCCGCATCATTACCGGCGACGCCAACCCGCTGCCCAAGGCCAATGCCGGCCTGGCTTCGGTTGATCTAAGCTGGAGCTCGGATGGAAAAGAGTTGAAGCTCACCACTTCCAGCACTTCCGAGGTAGGCGGTCTCTTTGTACGCTTTAAATATAACGGCACTGCCTCTGAACAGAACCTCTCGGCTCTGGCAAACTCTATGAACCTGAAAGCCAACGTGGCCGAAGGCGAGCTGCGGGTTTTGATTAACTCCGACGTCAAGGGAGCGATGATTCCTGCCGGAAAAGCTACCTTTACCGTACCGATAGATGGAGCAGTGGAGTTCGTAGAGGCTCAAGCTTCGAACTATTTTGGCCAGAGCCTGCCGGTGGTGAACAAGGTGACACCCATACCGACCGCTTTTGGATTGAGCCAGAATTATCCCAATCCGTTCAATCCGAAGACCAACTTTGTGCTCTCCTTGCCGGTGGCCAGCCATTACCGGGTGACCATTTACAATCTGCTTGGCGAAGCGGTTCGCACCTTTGAGGGTGATGCTCTGGCCGGCAACAAGGTCATTACCTGGGATGCCACCGACAAGAACGGAAACGCGGTTTCTTCGGGACTTTACTTCTACAAGGCGGTTGCCGGACAGTTTGTGGCCAAGAAGAAAATGATTTTGATGAGGTAACTCGATGCGGCGTCCGGCCGCTTCTAACAACAACTCCCGACGAAACTTGTTCCATAAGGGTGGTTTGGGAGGCTCAGGATATAACAGCCCGCCTTGCGGCGGGCTGTTATATTTTTGGTTGAAGTTTAACTCCGACAACTTATATTAAGTACAAGATTTTGAGAGGATGGAAACCAAAAGAGGAAAAATTGAAACGATTTTTATTGCATTCATTTTTTAAAAGTTTTTTTCTTCTCGCGGCAATTGGCGGCAACTCCGCTTTTGCCCTTGAGCAAAGATTTCGCCTCGAAATAGACAAAGCGACGGCTTTGCCGGGGCAGGAAGTCGAGCTAAAAGTAACAAACTCGGCTGTATCCGCCAACTCTGGAGTAGCAAAAGGCCAGTCGGTAAGATCCTTTTCCTTCTGGTTTGATTTTGACACCACTTGTCTTGAATTTATAGGAATAAAGCTGGGGAGCATCTTTACGAATCAGGGATGGAAGACATTTTTAATAAAATTACCATCTGAAATTTGCATCATCCATGACAGCTGCTATAGACAGAAATCGCCAATCGGAATCTTTGCAAGCGCCGATAGCAAAACTGGACAGTCCACTTCACTTTTAACCCAGCAGACACAAGGAGAATGGTTAGTTTTAAAGTGTAAAGTCAAAAATGACCCTAACCTTTTTGGACGTTTTTGTCCGGTCAATTGGCTTTGGTCGGATTGCTCGGATAATACGATTTCCAATTTCACAGGGAACACGGTTTGGCTTGTGGACTCCCTTATCAGCGCAGATGGCATACCCGTTGATCTGAAAACCGCCTTTCAAAACGATTTATCGGCCTGTGACACTGTTTTACTTCATCCTAATGGTGTCCACCCCAAACGTGCAATTACTTTTGTCAACGGTGGCATTACCATTAACACCACGGATACAAAATTCCGCCTTGTAATCGGCACGGTCAATGGGAATCAAGGAGTGAATGTAGAAGTTCCAATTGTAAATGTAGCCGACGCTTCCGACCCGGAAATCCCCAACGGCAAGTCACTCGGCGGTTTTTCTCTTTTACTGTCTTACGATTGCTCGTGTCTTCAATTTCTTGAAGCGCGAAAAGGTCAACTGCTAATTAACCAGAAATGGGAGTACTTTACTTGGCGATTTGGGGCCTTGGGTGGTGGTAACTGTGGTGCAGGTTGTCCTGCCTGCTTGATTCGGGTGGTGGCGATTGCCGACTTTAACAACGGAAACCTTCATCCCAATTTGACCCGCGAAAACCGGGGAGAATGGGTGGTTCTGAAGTTTAGAACCTCGATCGACTCCCGCTTAGCCGGACTGCTCTGCCCTATAAACTGGTACTGGCTTAGTTGTAGCGATAACATCCTCGCGGACTCTCTGGGCACCACCATTTGGGTAGCCGATTCCCTATACAGCAGGGATGGATATCCTATCAATCTTGCCACCGCTTTTCCAATCGCGGTCGATCAATGTGATCAAATCGTGCCGGGCCCCGGTAAATCGTTCCCAAAAAAGAAAATAATTTTTCAAAATGGTGGGATTCAACTCCCATCACTGCCCGACCCCTGTTTTCGGGGCGATTTAAATCTTAACGGATTAGCGAATGAATTTTCCGACTTTACTCTGTTCAGAAATTACTTTCTGTACGGCGATTCGGTTCTAAGCCCCGATATATCAGCCCGAAGCATCCAGATTTGCAACTCGGACGTCAACGGCGATGGCATCCCTTTGCATCTTGGGGACCTGGTATTTCTTGGGCGTATCATCGCGGGAGATGCCGTCCCTTTGCTTCCCATTGTTCCGAAAGTGGTTCAATTCCAAATTGAAGAAAAAGGAAATCGATTAATAATTTCTTCCAATTCGACACAAGATATAGGCGGAATCTACTTGAAGTTGAACTATTCCGGCACCGTCAGGGCACCAAGCTTATTAGATTCAGCCAAAACCCTCGACTTGGACTATCAGATTGATCCTGCAGAATTGCGGCTTGTCCTGTCATCGACTCAAAAAGGGGCGCGCATCCCTGCGGGAGGATATTGGCCTATACTTTCCATACCACTTCACGGAGATGTGGAATCAATTGAATTAAAAGCTGCAACGTATTACGGAAGCGATATGCTCACGACTCTTCCATTTTCAACCTACGCAAAGAAGCCCGGCTCGAATTTGCCTCTTGACTTCGCTTTAAGCCAGAACTATCCCAACCCCTTCAATCCCACCACCAGTTTTGTGCTTTCCCTGCCGACGGCCAGCCATTACCAAGTGACCATTTACAACCTCTTGGGTGAGGCGATTCGCAGCTTTGAGGGAGAGGCTCCGGCGGGGAATAAAGTTTTGACCTGGGATGGGGTGGATAATGAAGGAAATCCTGTATCATCTGGAATCTATTTTTATAAGGCCGAAGCCGGTAAGTTTGTCGACAAAAAGAAAATGATTTTGATGAGGTAACATTAGGAATAGTATGAGGTTGGAAAATATTCTGTTTAAAGCCGCTTTTTTATTGACGTTTAATTGGGCAGGCAGTATATTTAAGTTGGCATCCAGAGGGTGGGAGGCCGGTAAGGAAGTTGGAGGTTGATATGAAATCGTTGTTGCTTCGCCAGTCCGCCCTAAAAATCGCCGGAAAAATCTCATTCTTAATTTTTGCCATCCTTTTGCCTGCCTTGGCTTTCGCCCAGCCACCGCCATCGCTGACCGACTCGCTAATTGTATTGCCGGCAGCCATTCCTTCCGGCCAAACCACCGTTTCGCTTCAAATCTCGCTGGTCAACTCGGTGCCAATTTCCGGCATAACCGGACGAATGATTTATGACAGCAGCATTTTAGCCCCGATAATCGATTCCATTTCCGGCTTTGTTTCGGCAGAACGGGTTGGGCGAGGGATGGCACTCTCAAATTTCGCTGCCAAGTCACCCCAGCCGGGTGTGGTGAATTTCCTTATGCTCACCAATTTTTTCCCTATAGAAAAAATCGATCCGGGCAGTGGCCCCGTCTGCCAAATTAATTTCAATGTCCTCACCGCCGGCGACACCACTACCTGCGTGTATTTTGAAAATGATCCCGATCCGATTGGTATCAGAAACCAGCTTTCTGACGCCAACGGCTATATCGTTATCCCCTCCCTCCAGCCGGGAAGTTTGGTAATAGGGGCAGGCAGCCCGACCGGCAACTGCTTTCCGGTCGAACCAATCGACAACACCGGCGATTTGAACTTGAATGGATTGGCATACGAAATTACCGATTTTGTAACGTTTGCAAATTACTTTATATATGGGGATGTAGTTTTTAACATAAACCAAATTCAGCAAGCTCTTGCTTCCGACGTTAACCGGGATGGCCTTACGTTGCGTGTTGCCGACCTGGTCTTTTTGGAACGAGTCATTCTCGGCGAGATCAATCCCCTCCCGGCACCAACTATTGCATCGGCTTCGGACACAGCTCGATTCGAAATAGTCCAAACCGCTGACCAATTGGTTCTTTCCTACACCTCTCCAATCGAGTTGAGCGGCTTTTTCCTTCGTTTGGCGTTCCTCGGCACGGCGGGAGACCCAGTCCGTTTAGATTCGTCTCCCAATATGGATTTTGGCAGCCAAATCTATCCCGGCGAACTGCGCTTCCTTTTGGTTTCGTCCCTTCAAACCCCTTTGGGGAAAATTCCCGCGGGCAACGGGCCATTGCTCTCCATCCCATTTAACGGCAATTTAAGGGGCGTAGAAATACAAACTTCAACTACGGAAGGGGAGGAAATAGCAACCACCGGCTCCTATTCCATCGACAGCCGCGGAGACCTGAATGCCGACGGGCTTTTAACCCCCTCCGACGTCGTATCGGAGCTTAATTGTGTATTAAATCAGGCTCAAAATTGCCCTATATCAGTCGCGGACCTAAACTGTGATGGATCGCTCACTACTTCGGATGTGGTCCTTATGTTGAATGCATCATTTTTAGGAGAAGTTCTACCTCAATGTCCTTGATTTAGGTTTAGAGGAAAACCAGCGGAAGCGGAAAACGCAATCTCTGCGAGCCGCTCTTCGTTGTTTGCCAAATAGTTAACCCCTTTTCGGCTTTGACCCAAATAATCCTTCGCAATTGTTGCGAAAATTATTAAGAATTAACAAAATCCGCCTGTGGAGAACCTTTTGTAATTCAATGGTTTAAATTAAATTTGTCCGAGCGGCAAAACGGGCACACTTCTTGATGTCTTATAGGGTTGACCAACCAGTCTCCTTCACCAAGGATTTGGTTTGCGCTGGTAAAAAGGGGTTTTTGTAATAAAAGTCCCGCTTTTTGGCGGGACTTTTTTATTGACAAAAAACTTAAAATCGAATAGATTGACTGTTGCAAAAGTTTCGGCGCTCGTCGAGCTTAATAGGGAAGGCGGTGAAAATCCGCCGCAGCCCCGCTACTGTAAGCAGCCGAGCCCGCCGCAAAGAGCCACTGTCCCGACTTATCGGGATGGGAAGGCGCGGCGGGTTGCTGTAAGCCAGGAGACCTGCCGGAATAAGAACCATAACCTTCGCGGGAAGGAGAATGGAAACTTTATTCTCGCCCAAGGCGGGAATTTTTTTTCGCCTTCTGGATACAGTCAAACTCCTCGTCGCCCTATTGGTGGGGACATCTGTTCCTTTATGGGCGGAATCTAACCTTAAAATCTCCGGTCAAATTTTTGATCGTAACACTGGGCAGCCCTTAGGCAGTGTTACCGTCAGAATCATTGAAACCGGAAATCAAATAAGCACCGATATGCAAGGGAGATTTTTCTTTTATGATTTACCAGAAGGAAAATATCGCTTTGTATCCAATCTTCCCTCCTATCGCCCTGAAACGCTTACCGTAAAGATTTCGGCTGACGGCACATCGGAAGTAGCGGTTTGGCTTGCACCGGAGCCAATAACCGGCCCACCCACGATAGTGACGGCTGACATTGCAACTGAAACAGCTCGGGAACCAAGCTTGGCTTTCGCTCGCGCGGATATAGAAAAATCCAAAAATCTTTCGGTTGCCCAATTTCTTTCCCATCAACCCGGGCTGGACATTAAAACGGGCGGAGTTTATGGCTCGACTGAAGAGGTGACAATTCGAGGCGGCGCCGCCAATCAGACGCTGGTGCTTTTCGATGGCCGCCCTTTAAACTCCAATTTGGGCGGAACGGCTGATTTAAGCTTTGTCAGACTGGCTACTCTCGAAAGAATCGAGGTGTACAAAGGAAGCCAAACAGCCCGCTTTGGCCCCGATGCCGTCGCCGGTGTTATTGTTTTAACTTCCAAAACGCCGGACCCCCAAGAAAATCTTAAGCCCCACTTAACGGTCGAAAAGGGAAGTTATGGATATCAATCCGCTAACTTTGAATCAAACCTTGCTCTACTACCAAACGCATCCGCCAACATCTTTTATCAAAATCTTTCTAACCGAGGAGATTTTACTTATGAAGATAGAGACGGTGAAAATAAAAGGGCTAATGGCTACGTTTGGACCAATCGTGCCAATGGAAAGCTAAACTATAAAAATTTTGAAACCGCTTTTTTTTGGGCTAAAGCCAGGCGCGGGCTTCCGGGGGCGCTGCTCCAGCTTACGCCAAACGCACAAGAAAAAGATGAACGATTTGGAATAACCTTAAACCGGAAGCTGTATTCAAACAGGGGATGGTTTTTTGAGCCCCTGGCCAGCTGGGATAAGCTGGCTCAAAGATTCAAGTTACCGGACGGCTTTGTGAAAACTGACACTCGTTACAAAACCGAAAAAAGAAGGCTGGAAGCCGGTATGGGAAAACGTTTGACAAAGCAAAAGTATCAAATCGGTTTTGATTTTCTTGTAAGCTCTTTAGAAGGAAAGGATTTTATCCTACCCAATCAAAGTTTGGGAAAGACTACCCGGCGCTCGGGCGGCGCTTCGGCAGCCTTTGACCGGCAAATGTCGTTGAAAGCGCATTTGTCGGCCGGCGCCTCGGGCGCTTTTAGAATGGATTGGACTGATTTCACCGTGCCGGCCTACTCTCCCCTGTTTTCGGCGGCATTGAATTATGATAAAAAAATCAAAACGAGAGTTTTTGGCTCCTGGGGCAAAAGCTTCCGGCTGCCGACTTTAGACGCACTATTCTGGAAGGTAGACGTTTTTGCCGTTGGTAATCCAAACCTGCTCCCGGAGCGTTCTGAAAGCCGGGAAGCGGGTTATCGAATTACGTTCCCCATCCTTGGAAAATTGAACTGGGAACAAAATTTCTTTCATAACGACCTTAAGAATCTAATTATCTGGCAACGACGGTTTGACGGGAAGTTCACCCCTCAAAACATTTCCAAAGCCAAAATTTTTGGCCGGGAAGAAAAGGCGCTCTGGCAGCTTTCCAAAATTCTTGAACTGGAATTCAACCATACTCAAACCGAGCCGATTAACGAGGAGGGTTTTGTTCTTTATCAAGGCAAACAGTTGATTTTTCGGCCAAGGCATATTTATAACGCCCGAATCGTCGCCACCTATAGAATTACAACGCTGAACCTGACCGGGCGCTGGGTGAGCAAACGATTCATCCGCGCCGAAAACACCAAATACTTGCCGCCTTACGAAACCTGCGACGCCTTCTTTGCTCTAACCCCAAAAATCTGGAAAATGGATTGGAACTTTTCTTTAACTATTGAAAACTTTACCAACCGGCAATACGAAATTCTGGAACGTTACCCAATGCCGGGTCGAGGCTTAAAATTTTCAATCGAAATGAAATGGAGGGATTAAAACGATGAGAAGATTTTTATCGTTATCGCTGCTTATCTTCATGCTTTTCTGCTATCATCTAATCTCGGCTCAAAGCGCTCGATTGTGGGTGGTTAACGGTTTGGCAGAAACCGCCAGCCGTGTTATTTTAGATAGCGGAACCGTGTCCAACCATATAATTACGCTCGGTTTGATACCCAACCAAATAGTTTCGGAAGGCAATTTTCTCTTGGCCGTAAACTCCGGCTCCAATAATATTCAGATTTTCAACCGCCACACGCTGGCCGAAATCGGCACAGTCGAGCTTGGGGCTAACCGAAATCCCTGGAATTTGGTTATGGCCGATTCGACAATCGGCTATGTGACTAATCTGGTAACCGGCACCGTCTCAAAGTTCAATCTCTTGACCCAGGCCGTGCTAGACGAATTCCCGGTTGGCCAGTCGCCGGAGGGTATTGTGTATGCCAAAGGGAAAATTTGGGTGTGTAATACGGCATTTAATCCCAACAATTTTTCATACGGCCAAGGCGAAATAGCGGTAATTGACCCGGTAGCCGATTCGGTCGTGAAGAAAATAAACGTGGGAACCAATCCACAGGCCATTAAGCAGGCGCCGGATGGAAAACTCATAGCCGTCTGCACAGGGGACTTCGGCTCGGTAAGCGGTACGCTCTATGTTATTGACCCAATTACGGAAACCGTAACGGATAGCATTCTGACCGGAGGTACCCCCTCCACCGCCGCGGTCACCCACACCAACATCGCCTACCTGCCGGCGGGCGGTTTTGTGGGCAGCGGTTTGCTGTTCAAGGTAAACCTGAATACAAAAACAGTTGAACGCGGCCCGGGAAATCCAATTTTGGTGGGAACCGGGGCAACGGACGCCATCTTTGATACCGACAGCAATTACGTTTACGTGGCCTGTTTTTCGGATGGAACCGTGAGAAAAATAAACTCCGCCGATTCGGTTGTAGGCAGCTTTTTGGCAGGCGATGGCCCGGTTTCTTTGGACATCGCCTATCCTTTTCCGCTGGGAGACCTAAATGGGGATGGGCTGGCCACCTCCGCCGATGCCGTGATTTTGCTCAACTGCGTCTTTTTGGGATGCGCGCCGCCCCCCCGAAATTCCCAGGCCGATGCCAACAGGGACGGCCTTTGGACCTCCGCCGACGTGGTGTGCGAACTAAATCACGTTTTTCTGGGAAGCCGATTGCCCTGCCGTTGAGAAAGGAGCGATATGAAAAAACTTTTCCTTATTATTACGATTCTGACACTAACGATTAGCTGTGGAACAAAGGAAAAAACCGATACATCCGCGCAGCTTGACACCACCCTGACCGTGAGCTATTTTGGCGCCGAGGGTAAAACGGTGCTCAAACTTCTGGAAACTTCTCACCAGGTAGAAAAGAAATCTTCCTCTATTGGAAGTTTTGTGGAGTCGATAGATGGCGTGAAAAATCGTTCCAATCGTTTTTGGCTCTACTATGTTAACGGAAAAAAGCCGGACGTAGCCTCGGATCGATACGCCACGCACAACGGCGACACCGTTGAATGGCGTTTTGAAGCCGCGATAAAGGAGGAAAAATGATTTACCTGTTTGCTTTGCTTGCCATAGTTCTGCGATTGTTGCCCCACGCCCCCAACTTTGCCCCGATGGGAGCTTTGGCGCTTTGGGCCGGAATGTCGGGCGACAAAAGAAAAACCTGGGTTCCTATCGCCGCAGTCTTTCTCACCGATACGTTTTTGGGTATGTATCCCGGTTTTATCTGGGTTTATCTTTCCTATCTCTTAATATTTTTTACCGGATATTTAACCAAACAAGCTTCAGGCCTTACCCGGCATCTCGGAGCGCCAATAGCCGGCGCTTCCATTTTTTATTTGGTTTCCAATTTTGGGGTCTGGGTCGGCGGCTCGATGTATCCGGCGACCCCGGGTGGCTTGACCCAATGCTATGTTGCCGCCCTGCCGTTTTTCCGTAATACGCTGGCGTCCGATGCGCTGTATGTCAACGCTTTCATCCTCGTTAACAAAATCTTTGTAATGCTAAAAAATCATCGATTAGAGCTAAAGTTCCGTTAAAAAAATCAAAAAGTAAAAAGCCCTTCTCTTTGGAGAGAAGGGCTTTTTTACTTCGAACGAAGTTTTTCGAAAAATTACAGCATGCGGTAAACGACTCAGTCAGTTACGAACCGAAGTGGAGTCATCGGTTCTATTTTGACCCAGAAACTTCCAGTCCGCAAAGGCCGGCATCGTATCTTTGAAGTTGCTTTCCAGGAAAAACTCCGATGAGAAAAGAACGGCAACAAACAGATGATTATCCTTTCGAAATACGGTGACAATTTCCGCCCGGAATTCCGAACCGGTAACCGGGCCGGCTTTTTGTTCGGAGAAATACTCGGTCATATTCCGCAAAAGAGTCAGCTGCACGCCCGGCTGCCCCGCCACGCTAACCCGGCTGCGCTTAATTTCCTTGTCGCTGGGGCGCCAGTCCAAAACCTTCAAATATTCTCCTTTGCCTTTCCAGCTCGCTTCTCCAAAAAGCCGGTCCAAGAATTGATCGGGGGAAAAAGAAAGCGTATCGGCCAGAATCAAAAATCTTGGGCGGGTTCCCGCATTGGAACGCTCGTTGGAAAACCTTGGATTAATTTGAACATCGCTTTTTTCTATGGCAACCCGGGTCAGGGAAGGTTCGTTTTTTAGCCGCCCCTTCCACGTTTCCGGCACCGAGGTGGAATAGCCAAAAGCCGAATCGATGAAAGTATTCTTCTCCAGAACTCCGGTTTTAATCTTATCCTTTGAGTAAGCAATTGGGCTGAAAACAAAAAGGCCAACCAGGCCCGCCAGGAAAATAGCTGCTGAACGCTTCATACATTCCCCCTCCGTCAAGGTAATCGCTTCTTCATTTGAGTATAGGTTTCTTTTCCGGTTTTACCGCCGGATGGAAGCTTATTGATTTCCGTTTCCAATTTAGCTATTCGCTCCTGGGTCTGCGGATGGGTGGCGGTCAGCTTTTCAAAAGTCGAACTCTCTCCTTTTTCACCGGCGCCCAGTTTTTTAAACATCCGGAGCGTCCCTTCCGGATTATACCCGGCTCGTTGCATATAAACGAGGCCAAAGCGGTCAGCCTCCAGCTCGTGGCTGCGGCTGTAACCCGTGAGAGCGATGCCTAAAACAACGTTTAGCGCCTGCTGCGCGGCCGGGCTTTTGTCGCCAAAAGCCAATGCTTCCACGGCGGAAATGCCGACCACCGGCTGCATCTGGCGGACGGCATGGCGGCCATCCACGTGCCCGATTTCGTGGCCCAAAACCGCCGCCAGCTCGGCTTCATCATCCATCAATTTCAAAAGCCCGGTGTAGATGAAAAGCGGACCGCCCGGAAGAGCAAAAGCGTTGATTTCTTTTGAATCAAGAACCGTGAAACTATAGCGGACATCTTTTCTTTCCGAGAACTGTGCCAAAGATTGGCCGACTTCGCTAACATAATTTTGCCAGGCGCTGTCGGCCAATACCTTGGACTGTGATAAGACCTGTTGCTGGGCCTGTTTGCCCATGGAGGTTTCCGTGCCGCTTCCAATAAAGACCAAACTTTTCTTGCCCCCCGGCCCGGTAGTGGCGCAAGAAAGAGAAATCAAAGCTATCGCATAGAAAAAAACGGAAAGCCGCCGGTAGCTTACGCTGGGGAAGTAAGCGTTCATTCTTACATTAAGATATAGTTTTTTATCGAGCGGTCAAATAAAAAAGCCCTCGCTTTGGCGAGGGCTTGTCCTCAAAAAAGGGTCCTATTTAACTTCCTCGACAGCTTTAAGGGCAATGGCCATGCTGCCGCCCAAGCTATGCGCGCTACCGGTTTCCCTAAGTAGCTTAAAAAACTACAGCTTAATCTTTTCCGCCAAATCTCCCAAAAAAGGAATCTTCCAGTCGCGGCCCTGAAGCACTTGTAAAATACCGTAAAACGACGCCAGCAGAGCCAGAATCAGAACAAATGCCCAAAAATGCTGGGAGATAAAGGGCAGATAAAAAATTAAAGCCAGCATTTCCACCATAAAAAGGACCAGCCCCTGTTTGCCGTGCCGCAGGACAAAACGATTATGCCGCATCTTTAAAAGGGGAACAAAGCACATAAAAGGGATGTAGGCTAAAACGGCCGCCGCTTTTCCCTCTTCTATTTCCTGCTCTTCGGATAAGTTCTCTTTTTTTTTGAGCTCTTCAGTACCCACTTAAACCTGCCAGTTACTCTTTTCTATCTGATCATCCAGCGCCATCCGGAGCGGCGAGGGCATTCTGAAAACATATTCCGGCTCTTTGCTCCGGTATGTAAAATTAAAATATAGCTCCCGGTCTTTCAAGTATTTCTCCATCCACTTTCTTTCCAGTGAAAATTCCAGAACTTTTGCAAAATAAAATTGTACGGGCACCTTCTCATCCAAAGGTTGAATCACGGTGCCGTCCAGATGAACGGCCAAACTCAACAGATTTTCCTTTCCAAATAGAATTTCCAGCGAATCCTCTGTTTGTGGAAAAAAGCCGTTTTGGAAATCCACGCGGAAAAACAGCTTTTCCTGATTATAGCCATACCACACTTTCTCCAGAGGCTGTTTTTGGAACATCGCCCCTCCCGTGGAAAACGAATAACAACCCGCCTCGGACCATTCATAAAAATCGGTTTCCAGACCATCTATTAGCGGATGAATATACCCGGTAGGCAATGTCCCAGAGGAAGTATTTTCGGAAATAGGGAAATCGAGTTCGGCCGGCGGCGGTTCATCCAGCAGCTCATACACATAGCGCAAATTTTCCCGAAAAAGCAGATCAAAAACCGGCCGTTCGGCCGAAAAGTTTTCGTCCCCGTACCACCAGAACCAGTCGCTTCCTTCGGCAATTAAAATATGACGATAGGCCTCCTCTGACTGTTCGGGCGTCAATGACAACTTTTTCTTCTCCCACAGCTGGCGGGCGTCTCTCAAAAGAGCCCAGGCCCGGTTATCCTCCGGGTGCCCTATCCAGACCCTAAAATTCTTATTTATCCAACTCCCCGGCCAAATGTCGGTTAAAACGGGCAGGCTGGCGGCCGATTCGAAGTGCTCTTTCAAAGTCACGGTCTCCAGGCTGGGATTGTCGGACAATTTTGAGTATAATTCTTCCAGAAAAAAATGCCCGTCTTTTGGATAAAACTCCCAGGCATTTTCGCCGTCCAGAATTATCGTTACCAAACCTCTTTGCAGTTGTCCGGCGGAGTCAAGGATGCTGCGGATTCGATAAAGCTCGCCCAAGAAATAATCAACCGCTTTCTCGGCTTCCCAATTACGAAAGGTAAAACCAATCAAATCCGACAGAAAACGATTTCTAAAAACAATTCCGATGGAGCCGCAAGGGCCGGAATAACGATAACCGGTGGAAAGAGCTGCAATCTTTTCTTCCGGTGAGGCCGGACTTTGCGGCAACGAGGCAAAAAGAATCTCCTCATCGGTTGCCGTCCAGCTGAAGTTAGATGAAGCAAACAAATCCAAGGTTTCGTTCGAGACCGCTCCTTCCGCCGGCCAAACCCCGTCCGGCTTTTTGCCAAACCTTTTCCAATGAGACTTAATGGCAAGTTCGAGTTGGGTTTTTGCATCTTCACGAAAGTGAAAGGGAGAAGTGGCAGAAGAGAAATTGGGGTCTGAAATTTTTGCCACTTCGCTGTCAAAAAGCAAGGGGAGAATTGGATGAAAATAAGGAGTGGTGGAAACCTCAATCTTCCCTTCTTCCCAGAGCTTTTTATAGGTCGGAATTATTTTGGAAAGATGCACCATCTGCCACACCGCAAAGTCTTTTTTATCCTTCTCGGAAAATCCCCCGCCTTTATTAATCAAATCGGATATAAAAGGGTTGGCCCAAAATTCCGGGTCCACCCAGGTCAGATTGGTCCAAACCTGCAAATCAATCCAATCCGTAAGCTCCCAGTTTTTCCAGTTTCGATTTTGGGATTTTTGATACAGTTCGAAAAAGCGCGGATGGGGTCGAAGAGCCGTTTCCACCGGCAAAACAAAAGCTCGGTTTATCAAAAGCTCCTTTTCCGGCTCGCTTAACCTTTCGGCGAGTTTCAAGGCCAGTTCGAATTCCCGGTCCGGTTCCCCCGTTTTCGAACATAACTCCAGCTGTTCTAAAAGCGAAGGAACCAAATTAAAATTCAGGCGAAGGTTCGGAAACCGCGCCGCCAAAAGCGGCATATCCAGATAATCTTTTAATCCATGCAGGCGAACCCAGGGGAGCCGGGCCGTTTTTTCCCGCGGCATAAAATACCACGGCTGGTGCATGTGCCAAAGGAAAGCTACTTTTAATTTCATTCGAGCGGCCGGGGCTACTCCCGCCGATCGAAAATCCCCTGACGCGCCATATAGAGGAGGGCCTGGTTATGCTGCTCCCGGTAGATGGGAAAATCCTTGCGCAGTTGTGCAAAAAGCTTTCGCGCCTCTGCGGAGTCCCCCAGGATACTGTAGTTGCGGATGGCCCCGACTAAATAATCCGGGGTTTGAAAATTATTCTTGGAAGTCTTGATGGCTTTCATAAAGGTGTCGGCCGCTTCCTTATTTTTACCCTTCTTTTCGTAACAAACGCCCAAACCGCCCGAAGCAGACGATTTTAAAATTTCGTTGCCGCCCCCGCCGCCCAAAAATTTTCCATAGTGCAGCTCCGCCTGATTATAATCGCCGTTATCGAAGTAAGTATTGGCGAGATAATACGACCCCTTGCTGCCCGCAGACGTTCCGGCATGCTTTTCCACCAGCTGCCGAAGGTCCTGCAGGGCCAAAGGAACCTGTCCGCTTTGCAATTCCAGGTTGGCGCGGGTCAAAAGGGCCTCGGCTTTGACATCTTTTTCGCGCCGGCCGTTAATAAACCAAATCCCCGCCAAAATAATGACGGCAAAAATTCCAGCACCCCACAAAAACCGCTCCCGGTTTTCATTTATGTAGGTGCGCGCTTTAAATGCCCCGGTAACCAAGGGGTCATCTTTTAACTCATGCTTGGTCAGTCTTTTCTCGGCCATAACCTCATCTCGCCCAATATATTAAACTCCCTCAAATTACTCGCAAAAAAAATTAGCAGGTTTTGAGACATTCAAAAAACTCTACAGCCGGGTAAAGTATCCCGTAAACCCGACAAACAATCGATGCTGCCTTAGCCGATGGAACAAAGTCGCACCGGGAAAGCGGCTGGCTCGAAGATAGGTGCTGTAATCGTAGGCCACATCTAAAACGACTTGATTCCAACGGACCCCCAATCCAGCCGATGCGCCAAAACCTTTGGCAGATCGGTCTTCGTCGAAGTTGTCATACACCAGTTTTGCGGTCGAAATGGTGTCTATAGGCCTTCCTTGGGCATCCTTTATCACCGAATCTTCATAGGTAGCAAAATAAGAAGAGGTAAACGGGAAAAGACTGGTAAGGGTTCGAATCGGGAGGTTTCTAACCCCTCCTCGCACGGCCACCTGCCCAAAACCGGGGTTAAAGCTGTACTCCCAGCCCAACCGCACCTGATGCGTGGAAGTCATACCCACCGATGCGCTGCCCAATTGCAACGTAGCTAAATTGGAAAATGGGAATTGAAAATATCGGCGAGTTTTTAATTCAGCCGCACCCCAGTTAGTGTAGGTATAATCAAAATCCACCAAAAGCGATTTCCCGAACGTGTACGACAAGCCCACCGAGGCCGAAAGAGGCAGCTTTAGATAGGAATCGGTGAAAAATTGCAGGCCCGGCAGAACGGAGGGGTCCGGAAGCCCGGAAACCAAGACTGTGTCGGTAACAATGATATCCATATTTGACTTCAAGGCAAAGACATTGTTGCGGCCCGAACCGAAGCCGGGAACCCTGCCGGCAATACCCAGGCGGGCTTTTTTATATTCCACCTGCGCTCCCAAAAGCAAACTGGAGCCGCGATAGTCCGCCTTATTGGCCAAGCGCATCCTCCGCACCGCCGTTTCCTCACCGTTGCCTTCTTTATTGACCGTAAAAGGTCCAATAAAATGATTGATTGTATCGGAAAACCCACCTTGATAAATCTGAAAATTGGCCCCAAAAGAAAATTTCCCAAATCGAGTGGCGGCGGCAAAGTTGAAAGCGCCCAATTTTCCACTCGACTGACGGTCAAAAGCAGTGTTGGCTATACTTATGACGCCGTTTAGATCTAACGGTATGAAACCGTCAGCTCTATCTGCATAAAATTGGTCGGCCACAGTGGAATAGGCAAAAGCGCCTACGAAAGTATGCCCGACAATCTTTCCGGTGGAAGCTACCGCTCCAAAATCAAGCCCGTCGAAGGAATCTATATTTTTCTGGTCTATGACCGGATTTTGTACCCCGGGATTAACTTGCTGGGAACGTATGCCCGGCCGGTTGTAACGATAAACAATCGAAGTCTGCGTGCGGTTCAAAGTGGACAAACCGGCCGGGTTATAGCCTATCGACGACAAATCCCCGCTAACTCCCAGATAAGCTCCGCCCATACCCCGCGCCGCCACTCCCGCCCCGGAAAAATTCAGGTCCAAGCCCGGCAGTTGAAAGGGCAGAGCGGTCGGCTCCAAAATATCCGACGGTTCAGGTATGTAACTCTGTGCCCAACCCGGCACGGCCAACAAAATAACAACCGATGCTAACCCTAAAACTTTTCTCATACTATACCTCGATTCTTTCCATACAAAAGCCCGAATTTAGAGCTTAATTTCCTTATGTCAAACGCTTTCTGACATATTTTAAACAAGCTACCCCCTAAACCTTTACCTCTATCAACACCTACGCGCCAATAAGTTAAACAAGACAGCCCCGAAGGTCAAGTGCTACTGGGGCTTCAAATAGACGGAGTCGGCCAACCCCCGAAGAGTGAACTGCCAGTCAATCAGACCAAGTGACTCGAAAACCATAAAATTCCTACCTCAATAAACTTATTTTCTTTACTTTTCACAAAATGAAAATGTTAGGAATCATAAAAAGCATAAGAATGAATAGAAAAGTATGAAAGCGTCAAAGAATAATAGGACCCAACCGCAAATCTTCAATAAGACTAAAGCTTGGGCGCTGGGACTTGTTTTGCTATTCAGCCTGTCCATTGCCTTACGCCTGGCGGTCTTGGCGCAAAGCCGGGGGACGGTTGCGTTTGAAACTCCCGTTCTGGATTCGCGTTTTTACCTTGAGGCCGGCCAGCAACTTGCCCAGGGTAATAACCTGCCAAGCCGACCCTATTTTATGAATCCCGGCTATATCTGGACGGTAGCCATTTTCGGCAGAATTTTCGGTAACCCTCATCTTCCGCTTGTCCTGTTTCAGATCTTGGTTGACACTCTCACCTGTTTATTAACGGCGGTTTTAACCCGCCGGCTCTTTGGACAATTAGCCGGATTGGCGGCCGGAACGCTATTGGCTGTCAACGGTTATCAGATTCTTTCCGCCACTCGAATCCTGCCCGAAACCATCGCCGCCTTTTTACTGGTGGTTTTTGTCTTCGTACTTGTCCGAACCACAGAAAAACCGGCGGGATTGCGGCTATTTTTCTCTGGCACAGTATTAGGGCTCTTGTCGTTGGTTCGAACCAACGCCTTACTAATCATTTTATTTGTTTTCGTCTTCTTTGTCATTACTTGGCGAAAAGACCGATTCGTGAAAACGGCACAAAGAATTTTGCTATTCGCAACTGGGGTCGCAATCATTATTGCGCCGGTGACTATTAAAAACATAACCAAAGGCAAAGACCGGGTTTTAATAGCTTCCAGCGGCGGGGTAAACTTCTATTTGGGTAATACCGCGGCGGGGGATGGACGCTTCATCTCTTTAAACCAGTTGCCTCTTGCCCCCGGCCAATTCGACGACGACCCCAGCGGCGGACGATTCGAGAGAACCATTCAGGCCTTTGCCGAAAAACGGGAGGGTCGCCCGTTGAAACCTTCGGAAGTGTCGGCTTTCTGGACGCGTAGGGGATTACAAGAGATATTCGATCATCCTACGGACTGGATTTTTCTCCTGTTTCGAAAAACTTTTCTCTTCTTCAACTCTTTTGAGATTCCGCAGATTGACAACCTGTACTTCCTCAAGCAATACATTCCATTGCTCAAACCCTTGAGTTTCGCATCCAGAATACTCTGGCCTTTGGCTCTATTTGGTTTTCTTTTCCTGCTTAAAAAACCAAAGCATTCAAGCACGCTCTTATTAGTGTTCATCGGTTATACGATTTCTGTGATTCTCTTTTTTGTTACCGCCCGCCACCGGCTTCCGGTGATGCCGTTGGCCGCCTGTTTTGCCGGCTGGGCCATATCCTTCTTTGTCACGCAAATGCAAAAGCGGGAATTTAAGCCGCTTTTCATAAAGAGCGCGGTTCTGGCTGTATGCGGCATAGTTGCCAATCTAAATCCGGCCGTTGGCCAGCGGGTTTCGTTCGAAACAGGGGCATCTTCCAAAAGCTGGTTTAGCCCAAGTGCCGAGTATTTAGACTTTGCCAGCCAACACAACAATATGGCGGCCCTGCTTTTGGAGAAAGGGGAATTTGTTGGCGCAGAAGCTGAATGCCGCCGGGGTTTAGTTCTCAAGCCATACCACCCTACCCTGCTTTACAATTTAGCGCGGGCCCTGGTGGCGGTGCAAAAATACTCCGAGGCCGGGCAGGTATTGGAGCAAAGTCTAAATTTTCAACCCAACAATGCCGAGGTGGCGGCCCTGTTAGGGGAAGTTTGCTACAAGGCCGGCGAGCTAGAAGGAGCGCGCGATGCGTTGGAACGGGCGGTGAGCCTTTCGCCCACTTTGGCCAGCGCTTGGAATACCCTTGGCCCGACCCGATTCCAACTGGGAGATTCAACGGGAGCGCTCCGGGCACTGCAAGAGGCCCAACGTTTGGCCCCCGGATGGTATCAGCCGCGATACAACCGAGCAATAATTTTAACACGTCTTAAGCGGAACACGGAGGCCATCGCCGTTCTTGACTCGCTGAACCTGCCGTATCCAGCGAGCCGAGAAATTACTTTGGCCTTGGCCAATGCTTTAATCGAAACCAGGCAATTCAGTCGGGCGGAAAAAATTTTAAATGACCTAATTGCTAATCATCCAAATGACCCGGGTACCTTGCTGGCTTTGACAGAACTGAACCTGGCTCAAGGGAAAAAAAGTCAAGCGCGAGCGTTCGTTTTGCGCGCGCTCTCTATTAATCCCCAGAGCCGGCGCGCTTTGGATTTGCTGAAAGCGGCTACCAGATGAAATCAGGATTTTAAAACATCAAAGAGTTTTGAAGTCCAATATTTATTTTTTACCTGTTCAGGGTCTTATTCTTTACCTCCTGCAACAACTTCTGAAATTCTGTTTCCTTGCGGATTTCTTCCATCAGAGGGTTATATTCCAAAAAGACCCACAGAATTTTGTTTTCTTTTATTCCCCTTTTAATCCATTCATAAACCCTGGTTTTATCTTTCAGAAAGACGTAAGCTAAAATCAGATTTTCAAGAACGTCTTCATCCAAGGCGGTTTCTTTTTTAACCTTTTTTAACTCGGCTTTGGCCTTCTGCTCTTCCCCCTGCGCGGCGTAGATGGCGGCCAAGGCGGAGATTCCCGGTTGGTCGCCGCTGTGGACGCTAACGTACTTGTACATACACTCCAAGGCCGCCGCGTAATTTCCTTGAAAGAAATAAATTCTGGAAAGTATAAAATTTCCAATTTCCTGATGGGCCGGTTCCTTGGATTGCAAAACGCGGTGAATACTCGCTTCCGCCTGAAGGAAATTATTTAAGCCCAGATAGAAGCGGGCCAAAAGCCACAAGGCCAAATACAGGGTGGGGTCGTTTTCGTAAGCCAACCGATACTCTTGCTCGGCTTTCTCAAATTCTCCCAAATAGAGATAGGTCGCACCTAAATTAGCCCGAGCCACCGCCAGCGTTGGATTAAGTTGCAGGGCCCTGCGGAGATGCTCTTTCGCCTTTTTAAATTGCCAGACTTTATAGTAATACGTGCCTAACGCTTTGTGGGCTTCGGCACTATAAGGACCTCGGTCTACTGCTTCTTGGGCAGCCGCCCCTCCATCTTTGAGAATTTTTTTGTCGCTTTCAAAACCCCTATCAATCAATTGAATGTGGCTGTCCGCCAAACCCGCATACGCCAGCACGTAATCCGGGTCTATCGTCAGAGCCTGCTTGAAAAACTGAACGGCTCTCCATAAGTCTTCTTTGTCGTACTTATAATACAAACTTCTCCCTTTAAGGTATAATTCGTATGCCTCCAAGCTGCCCCGATACCGCTGGCCAATATCTTCTTCTTCCTTTTTGGAGACTTTTCCCTTTATCGCCCGGGCAATATCTTTAGCTAATTCTTCCTGAAGTTCAAAAACCTGCTTAAACTCACGGATGTACGTATCGCCCCACAAGTTAGCCAGCGTTTTGGGATCTACCAACTGGGCCGTAATTCTTATGCGGTCTCCTTGCTTCCATACCGATCCCCGTAAGATATGGTCAACTTTCAATCGTTCCGCGAGAAAGGGAATATCGACTGGTTTATCTTTGAAAGGCCGAACCACATCGCGCGCTCGTACTTGAACACCCTCTATTTTGGTTAGATCGTTGATTATTTCTTCGGTAATTCCATCTGAAAAATATTCCGCCTCGCGATCCTCGCTTTTGTTTTCAAAAAAAAGAACCGCGATAGATTTTTGGGCCGAAGCGCCCAGCTCCCCTTGTTCTATTACCGGGCCGACGGTCTTGGGCTTATGTTTTTTCAATTCGGTCAATAAATCTTCAGCGTCTTTGAACCGATCCTCTCTCTTCTTGGCCAGGGCTTGGTCGACAATCTTTTGAAGCTCAACCGAAGCCTGCTGATTGTATCGACTTAGCGGAAGGGGATCGTCAAACTGAATGGCGTAATAAATGGCCGCCTTGTGCTCCCCATCAAAGGGAAGGCGACCGGTAATCATTTCGTACAAAACTACCCCAAAGGAGAAAATATCGGTTCTGGCGTCAATGTCCCGGTCGCCGCGTGTCTGTTCGGGCGACGTGTATCCCTCCGTTCCCATCGCCACACCGCTTTGGGTCAACCGGGAAGCATCCTTGAGCCTGGCCAATCCAAAATCAATAATCTTTACCTGGTCTTCCTGGTAAAGCAGAATATTCCTTGGAGTAACGTCACGATGAATTACTCCCGCCCGGTGGGCGGCGTTCAAACCTTCACATATTTTTATGCCGACGCTTATTGCCCTGTCTATGGGAAACCCCTGTTGACCAATCCACTCTTTCAAAGATTTTCCATCAATGTACTGCATAGAAATGTAATATCGCCCTTCGAATTCACCAACGTCATAAACCGTAATGATGCACGGATGATCCACAGCCGCGATGGATACCGCTTCCCGTCGAAATCGGCTCTTGGCCTCTTCATCGGAACTGTATTCTGAATTTAAAACCTTGAGCGCTACTCTGCGAGGCAGGTTAAGATCTTCGGCCAACCAGACCACTCCAAAGCCGCCCCGGCCCAGCTCTTCAAGTATTTTGAAATGGGAGAAGGTTTGGCCTATCATCGTGTCCATTATCTTGCGGGCTCTATCAAAAAAATCATCCGGCAAACTTCGACAGTTCAATAATTTTACACAAAAACGAATAATAACAAATTTGGCAATTTTAAACAACCGAATAAAGCTTAACGGTCACTCTTAAAAGGCCGCCAACCTGTCGGGAAAGACCCAAACCAATTGGAGAAAAATGAAGAACCGGATAAATGCGATGAAAACAATAGCCCCGGCCCGATTCGAACGGGCGACCAACGGTTTAGGAAACCGCTGCTCTATCCAATCTGAGCTACGGGGCCCTAATCCAAAAGTAGAAAATGGCCGCCGGAAAAACAAGCGGCGGTTAGAGCTCCGTACAGACAGGTCCTAACGGAATTCCTAAAAACGCGTAGTTTAAAAGGATGATTACGTCGGCCGAGGTCAATAGACAATCGCCGTTAAAATCTCCCTGTGCGGGGGTGAGCACCGGGGAACCGAGGAACACGGCATTCATATAAATGACTATGTCGGCAGCATTCACGTTGCCGTCGGTGTTGAAATCCCCCCGGATGGGTGCGCCCGAAACGGCAAAGTCATCTATTCCCCCTTCGACGTTAGAGTCTCCCTGTCGGTCGGAAACGACCGCCCGGAAACGCATATTATTCGTAACCGGCAGAAGGCCGCTAAGCGTAAACTGCTTAAAAGCCCAGGTGTTTTGGGTAAAACGATATTTTTCCAAAGAGACCCAGGTCGAGCCGCCGTCGTTGGAAATCTCGGTTCGAATGGTGTCCTGGGTGGGATTGGCGCCCCCGTTGTTGGAAAACCAGCGCCAGTAAGATAGAATCGGGTTTATATACCCGGAAAGGTCCATAACAGGTGAATACAAGGTCGTTTTGCCGGCATCCACATCGTGGTCTTGAAAAGCCTGGTTCGGTTTAAGCTGGCCAGTGATATAGCACATTTGTCCGGGAATGGCGGTATGGTCCGCGCCCGGTTGAGTTTGGAAATTAACATCATTATAATCGGCCAGCGGAATAACCCGCTCCCAGATACCGGCCGGCGCATCGTCGCTTGAATCCCCCACCGTCCAGCCCTGGTCAAATTCAAACGGGTCGTTATATCCGGGCGCAAGCTGGTAGTTGCGGCTAACCACTCCGCTGGGCGGGACCGTCAAAGTTTCGGCCCTGGTCACCAACCCCCACTTGCCGGCAAAAATTGCCAAAGACACTCCCGCCGGCACGGTAAGCGAAAAATTGCCGGAAGCATCGGTAGTATCTTCAAACAAGATGTCGTCGGCAACCCCCACCCGGACGCCGGAAGGAGAAAGAGAGGAAACCACCAAACCTAAAACCGCCGCCGTTCCGGATAAAGTGCCAGTGGGCAAAGGAGTTAAAGCAACATTTAAAGTTACGCTATCCGACAAAACGGCATTGACTGTAACCGTGTCGGTTACATAACCAAATCGACTCACCTCCACTTGACGGGGCCCATCGACCGTACGGATGGAAAAATGCCCATTAGCTTCACTTAAAACCGACTTATCCACGTCGCTTAAGCGGACTTGCGCGCCGGGAATCGGCATCCCGCTGCCCATCTCGGTGACCTGGCCCACAATTTTCCCGGCTTTGGCATTGTTAAAGCTAAAAACAAATAGGCCGTATTTTCTATCGTAAGCGGTAATAACTCCGGAGTTGAAATAGGGGTAAACATCCCAGCAACCATCAAATCCACCCGCGTCGAAGTCTGAAAAAGTATCATAACTCCCAACTTCGACAGGGTAGGTCGGGTCCTCAATGTCAAGAATCCTGATTCCTTCCGAATAATAAGAAAGATAGGCATAGTTACCTTTTACAAAAACATTGTGCACGGTGCGGTCGGGCGCCGCTTCGTACGAACCCACTTGGGTGATTGAGGCAGGGAAACGCACATCCCAGACCAGGAGGTGGCCACCGGGATTAACCTCATCGGTTGTAAAAAGATATTTCCCGTCTTCGGTAGTCCAGGTATTGTGCGTAAACGCACCCGGATACAATACATCTGCGAGACGAACTGGAGCGGATTTATTAGCGATGTTAACGACCGAAAACCCGCCGCCCAGCCAGGCGACATAGCCGGTGTCCCCCTTGACAAAACTGTCGTGAGATTGCTTAAGCCCCCCTCCTCCGGCAGGAGGAGCCAAATGGGAAACCTGCACCGGGGCGGTTGGATTAGCCAGGCTCACAATCCACCAATCGTCGGAGGCCCCATTCATTCCCAAGTAGGCGTAGTCCCCGTCAATATGAACGGTATGCGCTCCATTGGGCGCCGTGGAATTCGCCGCCAGCGAACCGGGATATTGACCGACCGTGGAAGCGGTATATGGATTTGAAAGATTGATAATCTGCAGAGCGGCACGAGTTGAACCTCCAGATTGATTAACAGCATACGCCCAGCGTTGATGGGTTCGCACCTGCTTTAAATCAGAAGCACCAGGCGCTATGGAGATTGTCTTCGCCAAAACCGGAACGCTCGGGTTAGTTATGTCAACAATGTCGAGTTGAATCCCGTTAGCCTCTGGCGCCGACGCCCGGCAGACTAAAGCAAATTCCCGGCCGATCGAATCGGTGTATCCCCAACCTCCTCTGGTAGGGCCTGGCCTATTGGATAGGAGAGTTATATTCTTAATTTGAGCCGACGCTGGGAAAGAAAATAGAAAAACGGAAGCTAAAACTGTAAGACTAAAAACAGCTCTTTTTGGACGGTACATAAACAGCTCCTCTTTTTAACTTCGAAACAAATCACCAACTCACCGGCAAGAACCGAGACTGCCCGACACCCTCAAAAGCAGTATAAGGTCTAAGACCTTATCTGTCAATCACTTTTTCGGGTTCAACCAGGTCTGAAAGAGGAGGATCCCCACCGTAAAAAAAGCTCCGAATAAGTTAACTTGGCCCTAAATTTTCGGAGTTGCGCTTGAATCCAAGGCTGTAAAATTATGTTTTAAAACGGTCTTTTGAATCAAGGGGAATGTGACGGTAAAAGTAGTTCCTTTTCCTACTTCGCTGGCCACCTCGATTTCCCCGCTGTGAGCTTTAATTACGTTATAGCTGACGGTAAGGCCCAAACCGGGGCCGGAATACCGAGTATCTCCATAAATCCCTTTGGTGGAAAAGAAAGGGTCAAATATCCTGGGCAGGTTTTCGGGCGAAATGCCGCAACCGGTATCGGCCACCAGAACCTGTAATCCCTTAATAGAGGGTTTGACCGTAATCGTTATGTTTCCATCTTTTTCAATAGCATGGATGGCGTTCACCAGAAGATTTAGAAAAACCTGCACCAGCTGATTGCGCTGGCCTATAAACGGCGGCACTTGCTCGATTTCCCATTCGAGCCGTAAGTTTTTATCTTTAATTTCCTGCGCCGCCAAGCCGGCCGCCTCCCGCAAAACCTTTTCGATGTCTATCGGCAGCCAGCTCTCTTCTGCGCTCTTGTTGGAAAAGGTTAACAGATTCTGAACCAATTTTCTGGCTCGTTCGGTAATCCGGACAATTTGGTCCAAATCTTTCTCAATGTGGTCGTACTGCCCGACTTCCCGCGCCAGACTGGCGTATCCCATTATCCCGCCCAGCAAATTGTTGAATTCATGGGCAAATCCGGCCGCCAGAGTGCCGACTGAATCCATTTTTTGGCTATACAAAAGCTGCCGTTCCAACTTTCTCTTCTCGGTAACATCTCGAAGTACCGAACGCACGAACATTCCCCCCTCGCCGGACAAAAACCGCCGGGAGTGAACCTCCACGTCCAAAACCTTACGGTTTGGGAGAACGAGCTGGATAGGGCATCCGGACTCTTCTTCGGAATGCAAAACTTTCCGCAAATGATACTGCCAAATCTCCTGCGAGTCGGGATGCACCCAAACCGAAAAAGGCTTTCCTATCATTTCGGATTTGGAAATTCCCAAAATTCTCTCCTGCGTTCGATTGCAGGCAGCCACCACGCCGGAGGAATCCAAGCTCTGGTACATATCCGGCGCATTCTCATACAGGTCGGCCAGTTTGGCCTCCGAGTTTTGCACGTCCTCAAAAAGACGGGCATTTTCCAAAGCCGCCGAGCTCTGATAAGCAAAAGCCTGCACCAATTGTAAAAAATTACCCGGGTCTTCCTGCGTGTTTTCAGCCGAAATTAAAAGCAGTCCAAAAACCCGTCCGCGGCGGGAAACCAAAGGGGCCGTAAAAAAGCGGGCCAGACCTAAGTCGGTTAAACATTCCCTTAAGCGGACAGGCCAATTTTCCGAATGGGTTACGTTATAATAACGGCACTCCCTTTCTTCCAGCCACTCGCTTTTTACTTCGCCATCAACTTCCGCAAAAAGGAAGGCTAACTTTCGCGCCGGGACGAGCAAATTATTGCTCAATCCCCCTTCAAAAACGGTTGGAGTTTTATCGTAAAAAGTCAGAAGCAAGGCCCTGGAACCGCTCAAAAGCTTGCGCGCCGACTCGATAATTAAAGTCATCACTTCATCCCGCTGGCGCGAGGAGGAGATTTCCACCGCCAGGCGATTCAAGACCGAAAGCCGCAGGTTTTGCTTACGGCTTTTTTCAAAAAGACGGGCATTGGTGATGGCGATTCCGAGCTGATCAGCGATGATTTGCAGGGTCAAAACATCCGTAGGCGAAAAGGCGTTTACCTCGGAGCTTTGTACGTCCAGTGTTCCCAAAAGTCTTCCCTCGACCTTTACCGGCACGGTAAGCTCGGAGCGGGTATCCGATAACTCCTCCACGTAAGAAAAAACGGGGTCTTTGGAAACGTCATTGGACAAATGGGGTTGGCCGGTTTGGGCCACTCTTCCGTTGATACCTTTTGCCAAAGGCAAGCGACGCCCAACGGTAGAGCGAGCCCCTTTATAATCCCCTTTACCCGCGGCAACTACTAACTCTTCACTTTCTTCATCCAACAGAAAGATATGTACCTGATAGTAACCAAAATGGTCGTGTAACAGCCCGACCACATACGGCAGCAACTCATCGAGCGAAAGAAAGCCGGCTATCCGCGCCGCAACCTTGCTAAGAGTTTCTAAGAGTTTCGGCTGGTCGGTTTCTCTATGCGAATGGGAATAATCTTCCATCGATACGGAATAAATGTCTTTCTAAATTTAGAAAATCGTCTATCAAACAATACCCCTTTCCCATAATTTGGGCAACCGCCCTTTCCCAAAGGAAAAGAGCCCGCTTTAGACATATATCGGCTAAAAACTGCTAACCTGAAATTGTTCAAGCAGTTGAAACTCGATAAGGTTCTTTTCACGCCGATATAAGAATTGAGGTGGAACAGCAGCACACTATTTGCTGTTAAAATTAACGGGAGGAGCAATGCCGAAAGAGACTACCGAACCTAATTTTGCCATACCGCTCGAGCTGCCGGTAGTGCCTTTAATATCGGCGGTTATCTTTCCGCACGGAGTCACTTCTCTTCACGTACGCCTCGAAAAAAACATTCGCCTCTTAGAGGAGAATCCCCAGGAAGATAGTTTGGTCTGCGTGGTTGCCCAGAGGGATAAAGCCGCCTCCATCGAAAAACTGGACGATTTATACCGAATCGGAGTGGCCGCCCGTATCATCCAGCGAATGAATATGCCCAATCACACCATTCAGGCCGTTTTCCACGGACTCAAACGGGTAATGCTGGAAAGTTTGACCAAAACCAATCCGTACTTAATGGCTCGCCTCCATCCCGTGCATTCGCGGGAAGCCCAGTCGGTTGAAACCGACTTATTGATTGCCGAGGCTTTAAGTCTGTTTGAACAACTCGTATCTCTGGATGCCCGTTATTCGTCTGAATTGGTGAACGTTCTCAAGTTGAACCTTTCCACCACCGGCCACTTCGCCGATTTAATGGCCGGCTATCTGCAGCTTCCCCTTCCGGAGAAACAATCCATAATTGAAGCGCTGGATACCAAAGAAAGGCTGCATCGCCTGCTGGAGTCCCTGAATCACGAAGTTAACAGAAGAAAAGTGGAAACGGACGTCCAGACAAAGGTTCAAAAGGAACTGGAAAAAAACCAGCGCGAATATTTTCTGCGTCAGGAGCTTGTCACCATCCAAAAAGAACTGGGAGAAAACCAAACCGAAAAAAGCGAAGCCGCCCGAATGCGCCGGCTGTTAAAAAAAGCCGGCCTCCCTCGAGAAGTCAAAAAGGAAGCAAACCAAGAGTTGGCCAAACTAACTAAACTTTCAACAACTTCTCCCGAATATCATGTCGCTTACAATTATCTCGACTGGATAATTCATCTTCCCTGGAACGATAGCGCCAATGAAAACAAGAACCTAAGCTACGCCGAGGAGGTTCTGAATAACGACCACTACGGTTTGGCTAAAGTGAATGAGAGAATTTCGGAGTTTTTGGCCGTTCGCAGCCTGAAAAAGGATGCCTCCGGCCCTATTCTCTGCTTGGCAGGTCCGCCCGGCGTCGGAAAAACTTCCTTGGGCCGCTCCATTGCCAAGGCCACCAACCGGGCGTTCGTCCGCGTTTCGGTCGGCGGAATGCGTGACGAGGCGGAAATTAAAGGCCACCGGCGAACCTACATAGGGGCAATGCCCGGAAAAATCATACAGGGGCTGCGCCGCGCCGGAAGCAAAAACCCGGTTTTCCTGCTGGATGAAATCGATAAACTGGGCGCCGATTATCGCGGCGACCCTTCCTCGGCCCTTATGGAAGCCTTGGACCCGGAACAAAACCGGCAATTCAGGGATTACTTCATTGATTTACCCTTTGACCTTTCACAGGTGATGTTTCTGACCACCGCCAACATCTTGGATACCATCCCGGCGGCCCTGCGCGACCGGCTGGAAGTGATCGAACTCCCCGGATATACCAACGAAGAGAAGCTGGAAATTGCCACAGGTTATCTTCTCCCCGCGGCGCTGGAAGCAAACGGGGTTTCATCTAAAAACCTGGCCTTGCAACCGAAGGTGCTGGAAAAACTGCTGACGGAATACACACGCGAAGCCGGCGTCCGTCAGTTTTCCCGGCTCATCTCCTTATTGGCTCGCAAAGCGGCTACTCAAGTAGCCAAAAAAAATACGGCCAAAATAACCGTCACTCCCGAACGCCTGGAGGAATTGCTCGGCCCGCCGCTTTTTACACCCGAAGTTTCCCTGGAAAGGTCAGAAGTCGGAGTAGCCGCCGGTTTGGCCTGGACTCCCGCAGGCGGAGAGCTTTTGTTCATTGAGGCGGCCCGAATGAGGGGTAAAAACAAGCTGATTGTAACCGGGCATTTAGGTGAAGTGATGACCGAATCGGTGCAAGCCGCCCTCTCGTTTGTCCGCTCGCATGCCGCCGAGTTGGGAATCAACTCACCTAACTTTGACCGCTACGACCTGCACATTCACTTTCCGGAAGGAGCGATACCCAAAGACGGGCCCTCGGCCGGATTGGCCGTGGTTGTAGCCCTAGCTTCCCTTTTTTCGGAACGCCCGGTTCGTCACGATTTGGCGATGACCGGAGAAATCACCTTGAGGGGCAAAGTGCTCCCGGTGGGAGGAATTAAAGAGAAGGTCCTGGCCGCCTATAGGGCGCAAATAACCGAAGTAATACTCCCCGAGGGAAATCGTAAGAACTTACCCGATATACCCAAGGAAATCCAATCCAAGCTTACCCTAACCTTCGTTTCCGAAGCTTCCCAAGCCATCGAGCGCGCGCTGATTAATATCATTCTGCCAAAAGCGGAAGATTCGGAAACTCTGAAAATTCTAAAAAAACCAAATCCAAAAAGCTAAGCTTAATAAAATGCACAGCCTCCGGACATAGGCAACTCTTTTTCAAACAAATGACCGGAAAGTAAAAGCCCAAACGCATACACCGTCAAAAACCAGCTCCTCCTCCGGCCCACTCTTCAGAGTGCGAAGGAGGGCTCGCCCCGCCAAGCGGGGCGCCGGAAGGGGTTGGCTTCCTTCCCTTCTCCAAGGGAACCCACCTAAACCCCAAAAAGAGAAGCGTAAACCCTTTAGCTAAAGACAATGAAAATTATTAACCAGATTTAGAAATAATACACTAAGCTTTATAAAAGATTTTTGCGTTTGGTTTTGAAGACCGGAATTTACCTGAACGGCGAGGTCTTTTGAAAATCGGGGCGGCCGTTTTGCAAAAGAAAATGGCGCGTAGAATAGGGACTTTTTGAAAGAACCACCTGCTTGGCTAAATGGTTTTCCTCGTTCAGCACAACCGGTCCCATCAAATCCACGGCCGCATCCTGCGGGCAGCCGGGAGGAACGCTAACTAAAACAAAAATCTTCAGCTTTTTTACGTCGCCGATTTTCAGCTCCCCCAGTTCACGGGGATCGACTTCGATTCGATAATCGGGAAAGAAGTGCGAAGGATCGACCAAGGGAAAAGCTACGCTTGGATCTCCCGCCGATTGGAACCAAACAAACGGTGCCGAATGGGGCGGCCGGACCAGATAGTACTCCTTCAGACCCTCAAACCCTAAAAATCCTTTGGGGACTAAAAAAGAATCTTTTTTGTCGACTTCCAGCTTTCCAAACCGGTTGGTCAAAATTTCCATATTGTGAGCCACTCCACCGGCAATGCCATAGGCAGTTTTTGAATCTCGGAAGTCATCCAAATATTTTCCCCCCTCTTATTGTTAATATCGGCAGGTTCCGGGAATTTAGACACCGTTTTTAAGCGGTATGATTTTAAGTCTTTCAAAACCATCATCCCCCGGCTTTTACCTTCCCGACTATACGGCCAATCGCTTCGCTAAGTTCGCCAACCTTATAGGGCTTGGCAATAACTCCGGCAAAGCCATACTTTTCAAACTCGGACATAACCGGATCGTTGGAATAACCGCTTGATACTACCGCCTTTAGTCCGGGATGGATTTCCCGAAGACGGGCAAGGGTCTCCCTGCCTCCTAACCCGCCCGGAACGGTCAAATCCAGTATCACCGCGTCGAAAGGTTGTCCGGCTTCCACGGCCTGGCGGTAGAGCTCGACCGCACGATTTCCATCTTCAGCCAAAACTACCTCATAGCCAACATGGTTTAACATCTTGGCCGCAACCTTACGAATGATTTCCTCGTCATCCATTACCAAAATCTTGCCCTTCCCGGTAACCACTTTATCCTCCGTCTCCAATCTCTGTTGAAGAGTGATTGGTAAAAACCCTCAAGGCTCCCAGCGCGTAAGAGACTTTTAACGCCAATTCACCCGTGCTGGGAGCATCCGGCTGATTGGGGTACAAGTACAGGGCAAAAGATGGCTCAAAACTTAATTTCCCAAACTCCAACCCGTATCCACAAACGACATCAACTTCATTGAATTGCCTTCGATTAACCTCATCTTCCAAAACCAAGTTGCTCCATACGGAAAATTTCAGACCGTAGGCCGATACCCAAGCCGAAGGCTGCGCCACCGCCCCCTGGCTTAGAACTATCCCATGCCAGACATAGCGGGAATTGACGTCCATCTCCGCTCCGTAGGTGACCGCTGGGGCAGTTTTTTCCGAATCAACCAAGGCTTCTTGGGCCGATACGTTGGAAAACAAAAAGCAAAACAGTGCAACAGCGAATAACCCTAAACCGGGAAGGAACCTATTCTTCATAATAGACAAACCCGCTGTCGGGGCCGTTGGGCAATTTTCTTGGATCGAAGGATCGATCGGGATGAGAGTTCTGATCCGAAGAATTCTTATGGTCTATATTTGAGTGTTTATTGCCAAAACAATTTTTTTCGCCCTCGGATGCCTTCGATTTTCGGCTAAATATCCCCATTTTTCCTCTCCCTCGTATGGTTTTCCTTTGTTTTGCGAAAATGGATCTCGGCCGGTTTATTTTTCTTCAGCTCCCCCCTTTTTTCCAACATCGATTTTACCTCCCGCAAATCTGAATCCTGAACTTTTGCCGCTTCGCGGTTCTCGTCCTGAATTTTCAGATATACTTCCTCGCGATGCACCATCACCTCCGGCGGCGCATCCACGCCCAGACGAACCTGGCGTCCAAAAACGCCCAGAATGGTAACTTTGATCTGTTCCCCGATGGTGATGGACTCTCCCAGTTTGCGTGTCAGAATCAGCATAAGCCCTCCTTGGCATTAGATTTATCGGCTGTTTATCGCCAAGTCATAAGCGCAAAACAGCGGCAAGAGCATTGGCAAGAATGCTGCCGTGCTTTTAACAAGAAAGTCTGGTTTTGATAAACGGGTATTTTGATTACAAAACGGCTGACTTCACAGCCAAAGGCAAGATCAAGAGTATTAAAATTACCAGCCAAAACAAAAGTTTCTTCATCTTTTCCTTCCTAAGAAAAAAAATTCCAGTCGTTCATTCCTCTGCTCATCTTTTCATAATGCAACACAAATGCCATATTCTATGTCATTTCGATTATTCTTAAGTCGTTGGGCAATTTGACCTTGACGCCAGGACAGGAAGCGCGTAAAAATAAAACCCATACAAAAAGCAACTTTTTCCAAACCACCCGGGAACTTTTTTCCCTGCTTGTTGCCCTATCTATCTTGGGTATATTTATCGTATGAGCTGGAGGCACCGCTTCGCAAAAACAATTCTCGGCCTTTGTTTATTGATTTCCACGGCAACCGCACAGCCGAAAATAGAAATAAAATATCGATTAAACGGCCCTGCCGGTTCTCACTTCGGCTGGTCTGTTTCAAAAATAGGAAACGTCGATGGCGACCACGAGCCCGATATCATAATTGGCGCGCCCCAGACATCTCCAAACGGCAAAACCGCCGCCGGCTCGATTTTCATCTACTCCGGCAAAACCGGTAAACTAATATTGCGAAAGAACGGAGCCAACGCTGCCGACCGCTTCGGACAAATCCTTTGTGGCTTTGCCGACCTAAATGGCGACAAAAAAGGAGATTTTGCCGTAGGCCTTCCGGAAGCGGATCCGGATGGAAAAATCCAGGCCGGTTCGGTATTGGTTTTTTCCGGAACAAACGGCCGGCTGCTTTATCAAGTAAACGGGCGCGCGCCGTTTGAGCTTTTTGGCCAGACACTATGTAACGCAGGTGATGTAAACCGGGATGGCCACGAAGACTTTGCCGGCGGCGCTCCAAATGCAAGTTCAGTTGCCAATGCGGCGACCGGTGCAATACGGGTTTTTTCCGGGCAGGACGGCCGGCTTATTTTCGAAGTCCCGGGTCAACAACCCGGCGAACTATTAAGTGTTTGTGCCGCTGCCGGAGACGTGAACGGGGATGGATTTGCCGATTTACTCATCGGCCATCCCAATGCTGATTGGAACGGAATAAAACAAGCCGGCATCGTTCAAATCTTTTCCGGCGCGCTAAACGGCGCTAACCGATTGCTGTTTGAATTGGGCGGCAACAAGGAAAGACAGAACTTCGGCCAATATCTCGCCGGAGCAGGCGATATTAACGGTGATAAAAAATCTGATTTCATAGTCGGCGCGCCGATTGATTGTCACAACGGCGAAGCTTTCGTTTACTCTGGAGGCACCAAAAGCCTTCTTTTTCATCTGTCCCATCCTCCCGGCCAGTTCTGTCATTTTGGCGAGACCGTAGCCCGAGCAGGAGATTTAGATGGAGACGGAATTCAAGATTTGGTGGTCGGGAGCGCCACCGATTCTCCCGATGGAAAAAGTTTGGCCGGCCATTTGAAACTCTTTTCCGGCGCCAGCGCAAAAGAGCTTTTTGACCTCAAGGGCGCCGAACCCCAAAGCCGCCTCGGTTTTTCGGTTGCGGCTCTGGGGGACATTGACGGGGATGGAGCCTTTGAATTTGCGGTTGGCGTTCCCTATGCTACTTCGACCAAAGGGCCCCAAGGGGGGCAGGTTTTAATTTTCACTTCACAGCCCAAGACCCGATCAAAAACGACTGAAAAATGAGCCGACAAAAATTCCGCCACTCTTGAAAAAACAAGTTTGCAAGGCCGGCTTGTTTCCAACCCGCTTCAGTATATCTTAAGCATATGTCTCCGGTTTTCGAATTCGAAAAACTTTCTTATCCTGAAATTGATGCTTTGGAACGGGACAAAACTCTCGTGTTTGTGCCCCTCTCTCCGCTCGAGGAGCACGGCACCCATCTGCCGGTTGGGGTGGATTTCTTTAATGCCGCTTTTTTTGCCCGCCAAGCGGCGGAAAACTTGACCGCCGGGCGGCCTGACCTAAACGTTCTTTTGTACCCCGGCATCCCAATTGGAACCAATACCTTTCAAATGGTCGGCTCCATCTGGGTAAGCGCGAAAACCTTAAAGCGCTTGATTGTTGAAATTGCCAGTTCTTTGGTAAAGTTCGGTTTTCGCAAAATCGCTCTATTTTCAGCCCACGGCGGGCCCCTGCACCTTCTGGCTTTGGAGGAGGCTTGCTTCCACGCCCGCCGCAAGCTGCGCGCAGAAATCATCCTCCCCGGTTCGGCCCCGACCATAAAATTCTTGCGCGGCCAATACACTTCCCAAGTCGAAAACGCCTTGGGCCGCCCGTTGACCGAAGAAGAAAAAAAAGCCCTGCCCCACGATTTTCACGCCGGTTGGTGGGAAACTTCGATGATGTTATTTCTCTTTCCCCAATTGGTCAAACCGGAATACAAAAAATTAGACCCTGTTTTAGCCGGTTTGAAAGACTTAAGAACTTCCGCGATTCCCAAACTGGGAAAAGGGGAAGGATATATGGGCTCGCCGGCTTTAGCTTCACGAGAATTTGGCCAAGTTACCGCCGACCTTTTCTGCCGTATTGGCCATTCAACTCTTCTAAAGTTAGCCAACAATGAAGATACATCCGCCGAAACCACGACCATTTTGACTCAAATCGTTCGCTGGAAATTCTGGCTTAGCAGAACCCTGGTTCTATCCGGGATCATTATAATTATTCTTTGGATTACAAGAGGCTTGTTGCATTAGAAATCTAAGTCTTCCGGTTTTACTTGACTTTGAATTAGAAAGCAAGTTAATTGAATCGGAAAGGATAAGAGCATTAGGCAGATGAAGCCGGTATGCACGAGAGTTTTCAAATTTCTAAAAAGCAAGTCATTCTTTTTCTATTAGGGGTTCTCGTAGCTGCATTTTTGGGAGTTACCGCTGGGAGCTATTTCCTAAAATTTAAGTATGCACGTGCGGCTAAGCCTGGCGCAAAGCTTTTACTAAAGGTGGGTCAAGTTTTTCCAGACTGGCATTTTGTCTCATTGGACGGTAGTTCTTCTGACCTGTATTTAAGGTTGAGCGGGAAAAAATCTGTTCTGATTTTTCTTACGACCTAGTGTGGCTTTTGCATTGATGAGGTTGAACGTTGGTCTGCGCTTTACCCTAAAATCAGTTCCGAGTATGCCCTGTTGGGTGTTTCCTTTGAGAAATTAGATAAACTGCAAGAATTCAAGGCAATAAAGAACATACCTTTCCCCCTATATAATGACCAAGACGGCAAGTTTACCAAAAAGTATCAGGTGGACGACTATCCCACTATGATTGGCCTGAATAAAGACAGGAAAATTGCCTTCATAGAGTTTGGAAACCGCCCTACAAAGAATTTGGAAGATTTCCTAAAACTGCTTTGATTGTTGAGCCATTGACGGTGATTTTAAAACCACAGAGGAGGTGAGAAAAATGAAAAGAGTTTTTGGCGTAATTCTGCTGGTGGTCTTCTTCGTGGCCTTTGGAGTTGGCTTTTTGCTGACAGTTCCAACGGCAACGGCCTGTCAGTGCCCCTGCACTAACTTGGGAACTTGTTCACTCTCTTGTTGTCCGCTGGGAGGGCACTGTAACCCCGCGACAGGCTGTTGCACTTGTTTCGTTGAGTAACCGCCTACAGTATCTGCTCCCCGCCTGCTTGTTCGGGCGGGGAGTAGAGCAACTTTTTCGGTACTTTGTCCGTTTTTTGCTTATATTTAAGGGGGCTTAAAATTATGCGCAAGGTACTTGTTGGTTTGGCTCTTTTGGTTCCATCAATCGTAGTCGCCGTTATGCCTCCGCCGAAAAGTAAAAAGGATCCTATTCCGCATTTTTTTCAACCGGAAAATTGGTGGCCAGCTCCTGAGCAAAAAGGAAGAGCATTTTCGCTCACAAATAAGCCGGTTGTTAGTCAGCCAGTGATGCTGCCGTTTGCCAATGTTAAAGTGAGCGATGACATTCTGGGACGCCCGCAGCACGAACCACACCTGGCCGTTTATGGCAGTAAGGTATATGCCCTTTTCAAAGACTGGCGGACTGGCTCAAGACAGCGTGTATTCTTTGCTCGTTCGCTGGATTCCGGCAATTCCTGGCAGCCGAACTACCAGATCATTGAACCGACCACCCTTCTCAATTCAGATCCAGTAATCAAAGTTCATCCAAACAGCGACCCTTTTGCCTGCATCCTGGGACGTGGTGTTTTCGTAGCCCGCTCCATCGATCAGGGATCCAGTTTTGATACCGCCCGGAAAGCATCCCTTCAACCGCCAACCGATGGAATAGATAAACAATGGATGGAAATTGGCCCCTCCGGGAATATCTACGTCGCCTGGAATGCCATTATCGACTTTGGTCCGGTAACCGACATCCGCTTAGCCCGCTCCACCGATGAGGGAACTACCTGGTCGAGTTGGCTAAGGTTAAATGATAATCCTCCCTTCGACAGCACAAGCTTCCGCATTGGTGTTCAAATCGTTGAAGGACCGGACGGGATTCTGCACGCACTTTGGGGTTGGGATGACCGGGACGGAATTCCAGGAATATACAAAACAACTTCCACCGACTCGGGTCGGAGTTTTGGGTCAAATCGGTTGGTTGCCCACCAGGTATTAAACGACAGTATGCCCTGGCGAACCGGCCTGCTTCCATCGGCTGCCGTAGACCGAACGAACGGCAACGTTTACGTTACCTGGTACGACAGCCGGTTTCGCCCCGGTTTCACCGATATAGCTTTTGCCCGGTCAACAGATGATGGCGCAACGTGGGATTCCGTCATTTTTGTTAATGTTACCACCATCGGCGATAGAACCCAGCAGTTTATGCCAGCCATAGCGGTTGACCCGTTTGGTCGGGTGTTTTTGATTTGGTACGATACCCGTACCCGTGTTTCAGGTGGAAACACGGTGGACGTTTTTTACAGCTATTCCGAAGATTTCGGTCAAACTTGGGCCGCAGAAACCCGAATTACAACCGTCGGATCGGTTCCAGTTTTGGATAGTTATTCCAACGCAGTTATGGGGGATTATAACGGCTTGGTCGCCGATGGCCGGGCCCTGTATGCCGTTTGGGGTGATTCCCGCAACGGCAACCAGGATATTTACTTCGCTCGAATTCCCACTCCTTCTCCACTTTGTATGAATGTAAAGGGGGATATGGATGGTAATGGAATTTACTCCGTAGTTGATGTTGTCCATCTAATAAACTGCACTTTTTTGGACCTTGGTTTCTGTGATATCTGTTACACGGACGTCAACTGCGATGGAATACCGACCCCTGCGGATGTGGTGCTGGAGCTCAATCGGGTCTTTTTGGACGTTCCGTTCCCTTGCCAGTAAGCGCGGAGTTCCCTTGCTCACGGGCGGGGTCACCCTGCCCCAGCAAAAATCCTTTTTTTATCTAAGAAACATTAGTATTTGACATACCCAAAAATTTCTTGTAATCTAAAGCTTTAAGATTTGTCTTTAGCTTTTGAGTTTTGTAATTCTATGCAACCGCTTTCAATGGGATGATTCCCACACTCAAAACCGGGTGATAACAAAAAGGCTGACAAACAGTTACTGCTCTAATTTTCTGGTAGTCTTTGGGCACAAAGGTTGCGTGGAAGAAGCACGGGAAAAGCCCGGCAATTTTGGGGCCGAAAAAAGGAGAAACTAGATGAAAAATGTTCTAAAGTTTATTCTTATTCTACATCTAATCGCCGGAACAACCGTTCTTGCCCACGATGGCAAAGACCATCCCAAACTGGTTGTTGTTCCCAACAACCTCAACTTTTGTACGCACGCCATTTTGGGTGGTTTAACTCCAGCACCTGTACCCAAAAAACTTAATGTCCGTGGCGCGAATAATGAGGACCTGGATGAAGAAAAACCAGCCACGCTTATCTGGAAAGCAACTTCCTCCGAATCCTGGATTAAAATTCTTGCCGACTCCGGTTTAACACCTTCGGAAGCCACAGTTTGGGTTGACCCGGTCGGTTTGGAGTTAGGCGACCATAACGGGGAAATTCGTTTCGATACCCCCGGACAACTAAAACCGCGTTTCGTCCAAGTAAAATTCAGGATACACGCGCCGCTGCCCGGTTTGATTTTAGAACCGAGCGAGATTCACTTTTTCGGCACCGCCTTTTCCAACCAAATTCTAAACGACAGCGTTCGGGTAACTGCTTCCGGAAATGCAGAGGTGGAATTCCAAGCCTCTAATTCCAAACCCTGGCTTGTGCTAATTCCCGCACAAGGAGAAACTCCAGTTTTTGTTAAACTTAAAGCTTTCGTCGATTCCCTAATTCCTGGAACATACTACGATACGGTAATCTTTCGCGCCACCAGCGGAGAAAATAGCCAAGAACCAGATAACCACGGCTGCGGCAAAGACGGTGAGCTTTCGGCCCTGCTTCCGGTCACTCTTTCGGTTTCGTCGGGCGGACGGGGAGCTTTGGAGGTTGTTCCCAGGCAGCTCGGCTTTGCCGCCACCTTTGGGGGCACGAACCCCCAGTCGCAACAGCTTTTTCTTTCCGTGCGTGAATCATTGCAGGCGCCCTGGGAAGCTCATCATAACCAAAGCTGGCTTTCTCTCGACCCCGCTTCCGGCATAGCGACGGGCAATCCTACGGAAATTGCGGTGAATGTCGAAGTGGACAGCCTTCTGCCCGGCCTTTACGTCGATTCGATATTTTTCACTTCTCCAAATGCCGGCATCGACGGCGCTCTGGTCATAGTTTTTCTGCAAATCTTTCCCCCCTCGGGCCTCTCCGACAGCGTAGCCATAGCCGATTTGACCATTCCACTTACAAGTTCCATAACCAAATTTTCCGTTCCGATTTTCGCTTCCAATACGCAAGCCGTCCGGGCCTTCATTCTACCGCTCCGCTTCGAAGATGGACAAACGGTTTTGGACTCGGTAACCTTTTTGGGCGGCCGGGCGGAATTCGCCGATTTAAAGTTCTTTCTGCGTTTAGCCGACCCGAAAGAATTTCTTTTGTTCATCGGCTTTGTAACCACAGAGCCTCTGCCGCCCGGTTCGGGCACCATCGGCTGGCTGCATTTCACCACCACCGGATTCCCACCGCAAGGGGTTGATACCTTAACCATCGACTCCACCAGCGTATCCAATCCGATTTCAGCCTCAATGGGAAATGTGACTTTGCAGCAAAGCTTTTCGGTCTCTTACATCGTCACCATCGGGGGCAATCTTTTCATTCTAAACCCGGCTTTCAAGAAGGGAACCATAATTCTCGCCGTCCCTTCGGGAGCTGAAGAAGAGGGCGGTAACCGGCCCAAAAAATTCAGCCTGGCGCAAAATTATCCCAATCCTTTTAATCCGCAAACTTCGATTGCCTACACCCTGCCCAAAGCTGCCACCGTGCGCCTTGATGTTTTTGATATCTTGGGACGGGTGGTTACGACCTTATTGGACAAGGAACAGTCCGCCGGTACTTACAATGTCATCTGGAATGGCCGCGACCGAAGCGGAAACGTGGTTTCCACCGGAATTTACTTCTACCGGTTCAAAACCAACGAATATGCGGAAACCAAAAAGATGCTCTTTGTGAAATAATATTGAGCAAAGGCAAAACCGCCTAAACCGGCTCCCCTCCTGCCGGCCTTAGGCGGTTTTTTGTTTGGAGAAAATCTGGCGGGACAACAGCTCACGCAGCTTTTCGTCAAAAATCCCGGCGCCGGCAGGTAAAAAGCCGTCCGGCAAATCCGACTGCAAATGCTGCATCATTTCGCGGGTCAAAAACTCAATTCCAACCAAACATTTCCCATCCCCGCAGTTTTCCGAACGCTTGACCCGCCCCACCACGTTTTCCAGATGGCAATTTTCAAACATCCCGATTCTCAAAAGCATATAATCGGCCGGCTCCACCCAGGTATCGGTCTCCAGCAAAATTCCGCCGCCGGAAATGTTTAAAATCTTGCCCATCCAGGTGCCGTCCGCCGGAGTGCCCAAGGGCCGCGTCAAGGGCAGCCGAAAGGGAACAAACGTCACCGGTGAAGAAATTTCGATGCGCACAAACCGGCGCGGATGGCGCGCGGAGGGCGCCTGCCGGCGTACTTTTGTCCGGCTGGCCATGGCCACTTTTTTTTGCGTTTTCCTATGCTCTTTTTTCTCGATAGCTTTGCGCATTCTTCCTCCTATTGCGGCTACTCGTGGGCAAACTTATCTTCAATCATCCCGCGCAGTTTCAAAACCGACTTGGTGTGAATCTGGGAAACGCGCGATTCCGAAATCTTCATCACTTCACCGATTTCTTTAAGCGTCAATTCTTCGTAGTAATACAGGGCGATGACCAGCTTCTCTTGCTCCGAAAGCCGCGTTATGGAATTGGTCAAAAACGCCTTCAGCTCATTTTTTTCCAAGTCTCCCAGAACATTATCTTTGGTCGCGGCCCCGACCGTTTCCACCCGCGGCACCTGCCGGTTGTCCTCTTCGCGATACACCATCTCGTCCAGGGACAAAATCGTGGTGCCGGAAACATCGTCCAAATCCCAGAGCAGGTCTTTGACCGAAACCCGAAGCGCTTTGGCCAGCTCGGTATCGTTGGGGATGCGCCCCAATTTGTTTTCCAGCTTGGCGACCGTGCGCTCGATGGCCCGCGACTTGGCGCGCGTGGAACGGGGCACCCAGTCCAGGGCGCGCAACTCGTCCAAAATGGCTCCGCGGATGCGCGGCACAGCGTAGGTTTCGAACTTTACCCCTCTTTTCGGGTCAAAATTTTTCAAAGCTTCTATTAAACCGATGACGCCGGTCGAAACCAGATCGTCCAGTTCCACCGAACGCGGAAACCCAATCGCCATCCGCCCGGCCACGCCTTTTACCAGCGGCAGATACTGCACCAAAAGCTCTTCCCGCGCTTTCGGGTCTCTATTCTTCCTATAACTCTGCCACGATTTTTCTACGTTCATTTCCCCTTCCTTTTGCTTTTCAAATGAACTGGACTCTTGCTTTTCTTTTTGTCGTTTCGATGAACTTGAATAATCTTTGCCGCCGGCTCGTTGGACGGAGTTTGATTCGGCCCAACAATCTCCCCCACCATCACCAAAGCCGAGACCATTCCCTGCCGGGCGGCGGCGATTAGTTCATTCGGGCAATCTTTCCAGAGAACCGCCCCTTGAACTTTGGTTACGGTCGGTTTCGGCTTTTCTTTTTTGGATGCCACGCCGGTCTTTCTTGCCGGCGTTTTCAAGCTTTCTTTAGTAGTGGTGGGAAACTCAAACTTTTTGGAACCGCCGTTTCCGGAATTGCCGGAAGGCGGAATGAAATCTTGGCGCACAAAACGGTTTTTCTTGGCATTTTGCGCGTGGCCCTGGCCGAGGCCGAGCCTCTGCTCCCTGGCCGGTGGGTGGAGCGGGGAGAACGGGCAGGCGGGCAGGCGGAGAGCTTTCTTCTCCACTTGGTCATTCCGCGTGTTTATCCTTAAAGAAAGCTTTCCACTTGGGGCAAAAGCCCTCTTTTCTGTCTGCTTGTGGTGAGCGGACTTGTCCCGAGCGACTTGTCCCGAACGACTTGTCCCGAACGAAGCTGAGGGAAGTTGAGGAGAGTCGAGGGAGTCGAACCGCCAAACTCCTATTTTGACCGGCATCTTTTCAATCACGGGGCTTAGTTAATCAAACCCCGTGCCCTTATGCCCGAATTTGGCAACTATACAACCCATTGATTATTAAGGGGTTACAAACTCGCCTTTAAGCCAAAGTGGGTATGCCGGAAAACTTTTCCAAAATTACCCGGAAAAAAGGGGCTTTTTTACAAAGGAGTGTGGGAACTCACCCATACCAAAAAAAGAGATTTTTGCATTTTGAAATACGTTGAAAAAAGCGGAAACCGAAACTTTGCTTTCTTACCGCAAGCTCAACAAAAAATTGCGGGTTAATCTTTGGGGGGGGGAAATGCTAACATTTTATTCAATTAAAAAAACGAATGCCGAGAAATTTTCGGGGACAAAAAAGCAAACAATACGTTTTGTTTGTCCCCCTTACCAACGGACTGGCACAGAATTTAGATAGCTCCACGGAGCATTTTCCGCACCAGTAGGCGCAATTTGGCCGGGTCGCGAGTGTTGTAACGTTGTTGGGCCTCCTTGAGGTGGAGTTGGTAGCGGTTTCGAGGCAATCCTCGCTTGGCGGCGAAGAGTTGCTTGGTATAGGCCCAAAAGGACTCAATGCCGTTGGTATGGACGATCCGGCTCGTGACGTAGGTGTGTGCGTGCACCACCACGTGGTGGCGGAACCCAAGTTCATCCAGGTGGGCGTAGGCACCGAAGCCATCGCTGTAGATGGTACTGCCCGCTACGATGCGCTCCTCGATGATAGGGACGAGCACCCGGTGGTCGGTGCCGGCCACTACACGCGCCCAGACCAAGCCGGAACGTCGCTCACGCATGCCAAAAATCAGAACCCGATCGGCGGTGCCCGTGCCCTTGATCCAAGGCCGCTTCATGCCGAAATAGCTCTCGTCTACTTCCACCTCGCCGCTGAAGGGTTCCAGTTCAGGAAGCGTCAAGATATGCCGTCTTATCCGTTCGTACCAGAAGTTCACGGTGTTGCGGTGGACATGGATCTTCCGGGCACAGACCCGGGCCGGGGTTTGGTACACCCATTCGTCGAGGAGCAATCTCAGCTTGTACCAACCGAGGTTGGTGTGTTTGATGTGCGCATACATGCCCCCAGTGTACACATGGAGAAAAGACCAAAATTCTGTGCCAGTCCGCTTGATAAGGGGGACTTACAGGGGGTAGTTTTTCCCTACCGTCTTTCCCCCAGTTTAAAAACTTTCAGCTGCGCCGAAATCAAGCCTATTCGATAAATTTTGAATAGTATTTAATTCCCTTTTCCAATTCCTGCTCGGTAAACCAAGCTCCGTTCAACATTACTCCCGTCCGCTTTAAAACGTTGTTGATGTCGTCAAGAGGATTGGCATCCAACAAAACCAAATCGGCTTGCTTCCCAACTTTGACGGTACCGGAACGGTCTGATTCTTTCAAATATTCCGCCGCATTGCGCGTTGCGCATACCAAAATCTCGTATGGTTTTAACCCCGCCCGGCCAAAAGCGCGCATTTCTCCATAAATCGCAAACCCTGGAATTCTGAATCTTCCCGGTGAATCGGAGCCAACCACCAGTCCGGCTCCCGCATCGAAAAGTGCCTTAATGATTTTGCGGCCCAAGGCCAGCCGTTTGGGATATTCACTGGTGTCCGAGGAATATTTCTGAAAATCCTCTTTTTTGCTCTGAACCCATTTCTTGACCACTTTTCGAGGCATATACCGCACCCCTTCATAGGCCAAGAAGGTATCAAGATTTCTCTCACACAAATATTCCTCCCAAAACTGGGTGGGACAATTCCAAATCCCTGTCTTTTTTGTCGCTTCTGCCAGCGCATTCAATTTCGTGCTGTCGGCCGCTACTTCGTTGTAATAACCATGCAAATGTTCCACCGACTGACCCAAAGCCAGTGTCCGGTAAATACCAATGCGCTTCGAAACATGTCCGAAAAATGTAAGACCGGCTTCGCGGGCGGCCATTGCCGCCGCTTCGTAGGCAGCCGAATCCGAAAGGCCATAATTTTTAATCAAATCATAACCTTGAGTTTTATACCTTTGGACAAATTCTCGTGCTTGCTGGGGAGTTTTAATGGAATCGTCGCGAAGCGGAGGGCAGGCCAAATAAAGAGTGGGCCCAAAAAGCTCTCGAGATTTTACCCGTTCACGAATTTCGATATGATTCGCCTGGCCGATGGTGCTGCGGGCGGTGGTGATTCCGTTGGCAACCAAGAAAAAAAGATATGCCTCAATCGTCTTTGAATCAGCTTCCGGCCCCGGCAGATGAAAGTGCATATCCACCAAACCGGGAATCAGGTATTTCCCTTTGCCGTCAATTTTAAGCGCGCCTTTGGGAATTTTAATCTCTTTGGCAGAACCGATTGCGGAAATCTTGCCATCTTGGATAAGCACGGTTTGGTTGGGCAAGATTCGGTCGCTATCCATTGGATCAATGTTGACGTTAACAAAAGCGCTAATCCTTTGAGGCGCTGTTTTCAATTTTTCAATGAATGGCTTTGCGAAGTTTTCAGTTTGCGACCAGGCAGAGCCTGAAAGGGCAAAAACAATCAATAACCCAACCGAGCAAAATCTATTTTTCTTCATTTTAGACTCCTTTTTATCCTTTCTATCTTTATTCCCTCTCCTCATAGGGTAGGGAGGGGTCATCTTCTTTCCCCTAACTTGAAGACTTTTAATTGAGCAGATATCGAGCCGATTAAAACCCGGCTTTTCATTAAGATGGGAATCCGCAGCCGGTCATCGGTCAGCCAGACTTTGATTTTCCCCTGATGCTCAAAAATCCCGGCGGTTTTCAAAAGCGGCTCAACAACAATGGTGCGAAAAGTGCCCGCCGGAACCGTAATCCTTTCTTTTTTAACCACCTTGACTTCGAGCGAATATTTCTTTCCATCCGAAAAAGTCTCCATAAAAATCGATTTTCCCACTTCCAGCCGAATCGTGCGCACGTAGTACAAGGAGGTTAAAGCATCCTGCACAAAATCGGCGGCATCGAGCGTATCCTTGGGGGTATAGATTTTATGCTTAAGCTGGTCAAATTCCGCCAGCTTGAATGCCCGGTAGCCCCCCTCGTGCACGTTTTTTTGAAAATGCCAGGGAAAAAGCCCGCTGGCGTCGAGGATGGAATAGTTGTAATCCTCCACATAGTATAACTTGGCCAAGGCGGGATATGATTTCGCCGTCGAAACCAGTTCGTAGGATTTATGCCCCTTGTAATTCACCTTGCGGCGGACTTCCAAAGTAGCCGTGCCAGCTTTGATGAATCCATAGCCGACTTCGTATTCCAGATATTCCCCCGGCCCGAAGGCCTCGTTGGGCAAAACCCGCAAGGAAGGCAAATAATTCGTATCCGCGAGAATACCGGCCGTGTCGCGCGGTGCCGTGGTTTTGGTGGCATCGACTGGAACCGGAGAATTTGAATTCACCGATAGAAACGAGGCGGAAAAAAGCAAAATGAAAGCGGCTTTCAACGCTTCCCCGCCCGTTGCAAAATGGAAGAAAAAATCCGCCGTAGCGATTCTTCGATTTCAAAAAAAGAGCGCTGATAATCGGCCGGCCCTCCGCCAATCGGGTCGCGCACGTAAAAAAATGGATCGTCCTTCACCGGCTCCGGAAAACTTTTTAAAAGAAAGGTTTTGCCTGCGGCGGTCGGATCGTGGAGCAAAATTTCTTCTCGATGCTCCGGCGTCATCGTCAAAATCAAATCCGCTTTTTCGACCAACTCATCGGTCACCGGCCGAGCGCGATGGCCGGATATGTCAATTCCCCATTCCGCCGAAGTTTTAACCGCCAGTTCCGTGGCGGGCATTCCCTCCAAAGCCGCCGTGCCGGCGGAGTCCACGTTGATGTCAGAAATCCCCCCTTCCGCCAGCATCTTCTTCAAAATACCCGCTGCCATCGGGCTGCGGCAGGTATTTCCGGTGCAGACCAAAAGGATGCTGAAATTTTTATCCATTACGAATTGGAACTCTGATTTTTTTCAAGAACGTCTCTAATTTCTTATACCCTTCTCCTCGGCGTAAAATGACGGCTTCCGTCGCTCTGAACTCCACCACGGTCGAAACGCCCGATAAAGGTAGCTCGCCGGCATCCAAAATCAAGTCAACTTCAAAGGCAAATTCTCCAACGGCTTTTCGCCCGGAACGCAAAGGCGGTTTGCCGGTTCGATTGGCCGAGGTCGCCACCAGAGGCGCCCCAACTTTTCGAACCAGTTTTGGCAGAAGCTGGAAATCCGGCCAGCGCAACCCCACCTTTCCGCCGGAAACGCACGAGCGCGGCAGCTTTCCCGAAGCCGGGAGCACGAACGTGTACGGCCCGGGCAAAATTTTTCTTAGCTTGGAAAAGTAGGCGGGCCTCTTTTTTGTGAACCGCAAAATCTCTTTCCAACCGGAGACGAAAATCGAAACAGGTTGCGAAATCCTCCGCCCTTTAATCTTCGCTATTCTCCTGGCTGCGGAAGGGAACGCGACCGAAGCGGCCAGGCCGTATACCGTGTCGCTCGGTACGACAGCCACTCCGCCGGCCTTTAAAATTTCCGCCGCCCGGGATAAAGGCGGGGGGGCTGCTCGTTTTAGATTTACCCGAAGAATAACCGCCGGCACAAGACCAGCTTACAGGAATTTCTTTAAATTCGGGTCGGCGGCCAATCGCTCCGTCACCTCTTTCAAATCCGCCACCCGGGCCTTGTGCGCCACCAAAACCAAATCACCCGCTTTCACGACCACCAAATCGGAAACGCCGAAAGCCACCACCAACCCCTCCCCCTCGTTAACCACGGTCGTTTCGTAGGACGAAAAAAGCTTTCCCGGCCCCACGCAGACGTTGTTTTCCCGGTCGCGCGGCCGCACCCGCTCCAAAGCCAGAAAACTGCCCACGTCGTCCCAGGTGAAATCAGACTGGATGGTTAAGACGTTGGCGGCCTTTTCCAAAACCGCGAAATCGACCGAAATCGCTTCCGTCACGGCAAAAAGTTTTTGTCGAGCTTCCCACTCGTTTGGCCTCCCAATAGATTCCGAATAAGCTTTCAAAAGCAAAAACATCGCCGGTTGATGCCGCTCCATAGCTTTTAAAATGGAATCCGCCGACCAAACAAACATTCCCGAATTCCAAAGATGTTTTCTATCTAAATAATATTCCTGCGCCACGGTTCGGTTCGGCTTTTCCTTAAAGCGCGCCACTTTGAAAAGTTCCACGCCGTCCATGGAGGTCTCTTTTTCCCCCAGTTCAATGTAACCATAACCGGTTTCCGGCCTCGTCGGCACCACCCCAACCGTGATGAGATAATCCCCCTGCTGTGCCGCAACCGCTGCCGCCGATAAAGTCCGCACCAGCCGCTCTTTCGGCTCGATGAAGTGGTCCGACGGCAAAACTACCATCACCGCCTGGGGATCTTTTTTGAGAAGATGAACGGCCGCCAGCCCGATAGCCAAACAGGTGTTTTTTCCTTCCGGCTCCAGCAAAAGATTTTTTTCGGACAGCGAGGAAACTTTTTCTAAAGTTTGCTTTTTGAACACTTCACCGGCCACTACAAGGGTGCGTTCCAGAGGAGCCAAACTGGAAATCCGCTCCAACGTGTCTTCCAAGAGCGTCTTGTCGGATAAAATTTTTAAAAATTGTTTCGGGCTTCCGGCTCGGGATAAAGGCCAAAAACGTTCCCCTTTCCCCCCGGCCATTATCACGGCGTAGTTCATTCGGAGGCCAATCTAACCGGGGGTTTTGGGGCTGTCAAGCTATACACCTTCCGACGCCGCTTTCAGTGAAAGGTGCTCTTTTTTCAGATGATACAACCCGGCAAAGGTTATGGGAAAATACTGCATCGCGTGGGTAACAATGGAAACCGCCAAAGCGGTCTCCTTGCTCACCTGAAATAGGCCAAGGGACAAAACCGTAAAAGCCTGAAAAGTGCCGATAAACCCAGGCGCCGCCGGAAGCATTATGCCCAGCGAAACCACCACCAGCCAGGTGACCCAGGCCAAGGGCCCAAGATGGAGGTCAAACGCCAAAAGCATAAAATAGCTGTTAAACGCCGCCAGCCCCCATACCAGAAGGGAAAGCAAAAAAAGATAACCGACGCCCAGCAAACTTCCCATTACCGAAAGCCCGGTGAGGAATTTCCCGAAAATTTCAACTCCCAAACGGGCGGCTTTCTCCGGAAAAAGCATCAAAATTTTTCCAACGGCCTGTTCGCTCTTTTGGGGCCATCGCCGGAGCGCCACCAAAATCAATAAAAGCAAAATACTCATTCCAAGGCCCAAATATCCCACCTGGTCCAGCCACTCGACGGTTGCCAAAGAAGGCAGGGCAATCAAAACCCAAACCAAAAACAAAAGCAAGGCAAACATATCGAAAACACGTTCCAAGGCGATGGTCGCCAAGGCGGCTGAACGCGAAATTCCCCCGGTAGTTCCGATGGAATACGGCCGCACAAATTCCCCCAGACGAAAAGGCAAAACGTTGTTGGCCATAAATCCGATCATCGTGGAAGCGTAAACTTTGGACAGCGCCACCTTGCCGACCGGATCCAGCATCACTTTCCAGCGCAAGGCCCTGAGCCACATACCCAGAAAAGTCAGGATTATGTTTGGAATCAAGTACCAGTAATTTGCCCCTTTCAAGGTCAGCCAAACTTCATCCAAATCCACTTTTCGGAAAGCCAGCCACAGAAAAAGCGCCCCGATAAGCAAGCCCAAAATGTAGCGCTTTTTCAGCCGTTGTTTCATTTCTTAGCCGCCACTTCTTCGACTAATTTTATCATCTCTTCTGCCGAGCGGTCCCATGAAAACTGTTGCGACCATTCCCAGGCCCCGACTTCCAGCCGCTGGCGTAAATTTACATCGGACAAAACTTGTCTTAAAAGACCTGCCAACTGGTCAGTTTCCCCGTAACGATATAAAAGTCCGGATTTTCCGGGCGATACCGAGTCCCGAAGCCCCGGCACGTCCGGGCAAATCACGGGAGTCCCGCAGGCGTTGGCTTCGATGTTGGTCAACCCCCACCCCTCTTTCAACGACGGGCAGACCACCACCCAGGCTTTCCGCAGCCAGGCCACTTTCTCTTCCTTGGAAACAAAACCGGTAAAAGTCGCCCGCGATTCAATCCCCAGCTGCCGAGTAATATCCGAAAGCCGCTGTTTATCATCCCCCTCGCCGACGATGACCAGCCGCGCTTTGGGAAATTCAGTCGCAATTTTGGCAAAAGCTCTCAGGAGGTGGTCAACACTTTTATATTTCTTCAGTCGTCCCAAGTAAACAACCAGCGGTTCTTTTTCCTTGGCCACGTCGGGGTCTTTGCAATAAACGGAAAAATCGGTGCCGCAATGAATGACCATAATATCATCCGGATAAATGCCCCGTTCGATTAAATCCCTCTTGGTGCTTTCGGAAATGACGCAGTATTTCTTTCCCCGGTATACCCGTCTAATCGGCTTTTCCGCCAGGTAGATGTATATCCCGACAAGGAAGTTAATTTCCTGAAATACCGCATCCGAAAAAAGATGCGGCACAATCACCAAGGCCGGCAATTTCTGAAAAAGAGGCGAATAAAATGGGATCTTGTTCACATCCTCCAGCACCACGTCATAGCTGTTTTTCTTCAATTCTTTTTTCAGCATAAAGGGAACAAACCAATTGAAGGTAAAATCGTTTCCCTTTCTGACCATTCGAATCCCTTCAACGATTTCCTCTGTCGCTCCGCCCGGAAAATTGGAAGTTAGCAAGGTAACCGAATGCCTCATTTTCACAAACCGGCGCAGGTTTTCCTCCAAATGCACTTCCGCTCCCCCGGCCAAAGGATTTTTCAAATCCCGCCAGTTTATCGCCAGAATTCTAAGCGCCATTAAAAGCCCCTGCCCTTAAAGTTGTGTCGGGAGTTACTCCCGACACTTTCGTCAGGAATACCTCATGGCAAAACTGATAAACCATGGCATTTGTCATTCCGAGCAAAGCGACTTGTCCCGAGGGAACTCGAGGGAGGAATCTGGCTTGTCCCGAGCGTAGTCGAAGGAACGGTGGAGTGAAGGGCAATCAATCGTCAATCGTCAATGATTCAATCGTCAATTCTATTCAATCCTCTCCCACAGCTTTTTAAAGTATGTTACCGCCTCCCCTATCGGAGCCGCCGAACTCTCTTTGGTTCTGCGGACTTTGAACTCCAACTGTCCCTCTTTCAAACCCCGGTCACCGATGACGATTTGAATCGGAATCCCGAGTAAATCGGCGTCCTTGAACTTCACCCCCGCCCGTTCGTTCCGGTCATCCAAAAGCGGCTCAATTCCGGCGGCGGTGAATTCCCGATACAACTTCTCCGCCACACTCGCCTGCTCCGGGGCATCCATTTTAACCGGGATTATTTCAACCTCAAGAGGCGCGATTGTTTTGGGCCAGATGATGCCGTCGGCATCGTGGAACTTTTCCACTGCCGCCTGGGCCGTGCGGGTAATCCCGATGCCGTAGCTTCCCATTATTATCGGCTTCTCTTCTCCTTTTTCATCGAGAAAAGTGGCTTTAAGCGCTGCCGAATACTTCGTGCCCAGTGAAAAAGTGTTGCCCACTTCAATTCCGCGCGAAGCCGCGAGCTTCCCTTTCCCGCAAGCCGCACAGCTTTCTCCTTCGACGGCCGCTTTGATGTCCGCAATCCGTGATGGCTTAAAATCCCGGCCGGAGTTAATATTTTTAATGTGATAGTCCCCTTCGTTGGCGCCGGAGACAAAGTTCGGCAGAACGGCAACTTCCGTGTCGGCGATGATTTCCACGCCCGAAAGTCCCGCCGGCCCGGCGAAACCGACCGGCGCTTTGGTTATGCGCTGAACATCCTCCGCCTCCGCCTTTTCCAGTTCGTTGCTGCCAACTAAATTTTTCAGTTTGACCAGGTTCACTTCCCGGTCACCCCTAACCAAAGCCGTCACAAATCCGTTGTCCGTTTTGAAAACCAGCGTTTTCACAAGCTTCTGCACCGGCAGCTTCAAAAAGTTGGCTACCTCTTCCACGGTCGTCACGTTCGGCGTGTGCACTTTTTCGTAGGGCAGCTCTTTTTCCGAAACTGGAGGAATCTCCTTAAAACTTGCCCGGTCGGAATGCACGGCGTAGTCGCAATTCGAGCAGGTGAAAATAACGCTCTCCCCTCCTTCGGTATTGACCAAAACAATGAACTCGTGCGCCGATTTCCCTCCCATCGCGCCGGTGTCCGATTCCACCTTAAGCGTTTCTAAACCGCAACGCTTGAAAGTGGCGAAGTAGGCCTCAATCATCTTCTGATAGCTCTTCGTAAAGCTTTCTTCTGTGGCGTCAAAGCTGTAGGCATCCTTCATAATGAACTCCCGCCCGCGCATCAAGCCGAAGCGGGGGCGTATCTCATCTCTGAATTTGACCTGAATCTGATACAGGTTAATCGGCAACTGGCGATAGGAGCGCAGCTCCCCGCGCACCAGAAAGGTGACGATTTCCTCGTGGGTCGGGCCCAAAACCAAATCCCGCCCGTGCCGGTCTTTTAATCGAATAAGCTCTTTGCCGATCGTATCCCACCGCCCGGTTTGCTGCCAGATTTCCGCCGGATGCAAAACCGGCATCGTAATTTCCACCGCCCCCTGCCGGTTCATCTCTTCCCGGACGATTTGCGAGATTTTCAAAAGCGTGCGCTGAAAAAGCGGCAGGTAGATGTAAACCCCGGCCGAAAGCTTCCGTATCATCCCCGCCCGCAAAAGAAGCTGATGGGATATCAGTTCCGCCTCGGTCGGCACTTCTCTAAGCGTCGGTATAAAAGTCTCGCTCCAGCGCATAGATTCTTAATTTAACATCCAAGTGAAAAGTTCCAACTACTTTATGGATGGTTTAACCGCAGTTGTTAGGCCTCAAAATGCTCCCACTCATATTTGGCCCGTTCAAGGAGCTGCTGGCAGCGTTTTTCGGCTCGCAAGGTTTCGAGAAAGGGGTCATACTTGGCCAGCATGGGATAGTTAATGAAACCGCGGCTCACCGCATTTTCCAGCCATTCCAACGCCTTTTCTTTCTCATCATTCGCGGCATAACCCGCGGCCAGATGCCAGGACCATTGGAAATCTCGCTGCGCGGTGGTGCGGACCTCCTCGGTCACCTGCTCCAAAGCCAGTTGTTTTTCCCCCTTCAATCCGTACAGCAACAAAAGCGTCACCCGGTCGAAAAAAGTGGGCGGCTCAATCCGCAGCAAAACGTCAATGAGCCGAACGGCTTCTTGGACACGACCGGAATACGCCAGGGCCAAGCCATACGCAAACCGGTGAAGCGGAACAGCCGGCTCCATTTGATAGGTTTTTTCAAGCGGGACAAAGGCCAAATCGAAACGCCCGTCTTGAAAGTGAATCCATCCGGGTACCAGTTGGCCAGTTACATTCAGCGGGTCGATCTTTATTAAGCGGTTAGCAAAGTCCCAACCCGTTTCAATTTTGCCAAACAGTGCATAAATGACCGCAAGCCACCACAGGCTTTCGGCATCGTAGGGATTGCCGGCCAAGGCCTCTTTGAGATGGCGGCATCCGGACCGTTGATCGCCTTTAAAGGAACTGTCAATGATACCGAGCAGGCGGTGGGCATGACCGGAATGCAGGTCAAGGGCCAACGCCTTTTCCGCCGATTCCTCGGCTTTTGCAATGTATTCCTCCTGCCGGTATCCGGCGTTGACCAGTTGAAAATAGACATAACCAAGGGAGGCGTACAAAAGGGCGTTCTCCCCCACCTGTTCGAGCGCCCGGTTCAAAAGCCCGAGCGCCTGCTCCAGTTCTTCCTCCTTCCAGCTGTGGATGGCATACCTGGCGCGCAAATAGCAATCGTACGCTTGGGCATTGACTATGGGGTGTTCAGCGAGCTTGGCTTTTTCCACCGTAGTGAGTTTGAGTTTCAAGGCTTCGGCAATGGAGTGCGACACTTTTTCCTGGATATCGAAGATATCCTCCACCGTTCCGCTGTATTTTTCTGCCCACAGGTGCGCGTCGCTGGCCACGTCAATCAATTGCGCCGTGATGCGCAGCTGGCTGCCGGATTTTCGCACGCTCCCCTCCAATACGTAGCGCACGTTCAGTTCTTTGCCGATGGTTTTGACGGTCTTGCGGGTACCTTTAAGCGTCATGGCCGACGAACGGGAAATCACCCGCAAGGAATGTATTTTCGAAAGGTCGGCAATAACCTCCTCGGTCAACCCGTCGCTGAAATACTCATTATCCTTATCCGGGCTGATGTTCTCAAAGGGGAGCACCACGATGGACTTCTCTCCCGGCGATGAGGGGGCCACCTCGGCAGAGACTCTAAACGCTTTCAAATCCGCCGCCAAATCAGCCGCCGACTGATAGCGCATAGCGCGGTCTTTTTTCAAAGTTTTGTCAACCACCTTTTGCAACTCTTCCGGAACTTCGCTTTTGAAGCGGGCTAATAGCTCCGGGCTATCGAAACAAATAGAGTAGCTAATGGTGGCATTGTGCTCCCCCACAAAAGGCAATCTTCCGGTGATTAACTCATACAGAACCACTCCCAGGGAAAACAGGTCGCTGCGATAATCTATCTCCTCCCCTTTCGTTTGCTCCGGAGACATGTAAGAGATGGTTCCAACAGTGGAGCCCGTTTCGGTTAGCTTGCCTGCTCCTTTCAACTTAGCCAGCCCAAAATCCATAATTTTCACGACATCATCTTTTGTTACCATTATGTTTTCCGATTTAATGTCGCGATGCACAATCCCTTTTTTATGGGCGGCGGCCAAGCCTTCGGCAATTTGAATGGCAATTTCCAAAACCTGATTTAGTTTCAGATTTTCTTTAGCAATCTCTTTGACGGTTCTCCCTTCGAGGTATTCCATCGCAATGAAGGACTTGCCATCAACTTCTCCGATGTCATAAACGGTGGTGATATTCTGATGATTGATAGCCGAGGCGCCTTTGGCTTCCTGAATGAAGCGGGCTTTGGCGGAAGGGTCGGATAAGAGATGTTCAGGGAGAAACTTGAGGGCAACCGTTCGGTCCAAGCGCGTGTCCGAAGCTTTATAGACCACCCCCATTCCCCCTTCGCCCAGTTTTTCCAAGATTTTGTAGTGAGAAACGGTCTGTCCAATCATAGCTTGTGATAATTATGCTTTTTCACAAATGGAAAGTAAAGCCCCAATTGACCTCCCTACCCAATCACGATATTTTAGCTTGGTAGGAAAATGACATTAAACCTTTGCCGGACATAGTTGTCGAACAAAATGAGAGGATTATGACCGCTGGGGAAGACCGGGAACTGGTAGCCCGCTTCAAATCCGGCGACCAGGGCGCCTTCAACCAGCTGGTCCGGCTCTACCAAAAGAAGGTGTATCTGGTTGCTTTCCGGATGGTCAGAGATGAAGAAGAGGCCAAAGACTTGACACAGGAGGTGTTTGTAAAAATGTACGGAGCGCTGAAGGATTTCCGGGGAGAGGCCAGCGTTTTCACCTGGGCCTACCGTGCCACGGTCAATTTGGCCATCAACCAGATACGCCGCAAAAAAATCATCTCCTGGGTGCCGCTTTTGGAAGCGGAAGAAAAACCGATGGAAGAAAAAGAGGGTTTAAGCGAGCACGAGACGTCGGCGTTGAGAAAAGCGATAGCCGAAGCGGTCAAAAAACTCCCCCCCAAACAACGGGCAATATTTATCTTGCGGCATTACGATGAACTGTCGAACGAAGAGATTGCCAAAATCGTGGGAAAGTCAGTCGGTGGCGTAAAAGCCAATTATTTCCAAGCCCTGCAAAAGATGAAAAAACATCTCGCCCCTTGGAAATCGGTAGTGACTGGAAGTGTGGACTATGAACTGCGATAGATTTGAAGAAGAATTGGAAAAACCGGGAAGCTGGCAAACGACGCAGACCGACGATGATTTCACTCGGCACCGTAGCGAATGCCCAATCTGTCAAAAGAAATTTGCCGAATATGCCCGGTTGTCTGAACTGCTCAAAAGCGATGCCCCACCGATGCCGGATGACTCCTACTGGGCCGTCTTTCCCGCTCTGGTGCGGGAAAGAATCGAAAGCCGGAAAGGCCGCCCAATTTGGAAGCCCGCTTTGGTTTGGGGTTCCGGGCTGGCCGCCCTTCTTTTGGTTGCCGGAATTTTCCTTTTCCAACGCAGCCCAAAACCTGACCTGCAAAAAATGACCGCCGTCGAGGCTTTTGATTATCTTTCTGCCTCAAATGGAACCGGCGGAATCAGCCTGCCGGAAATGACCTTAACCTCCTACGCCGTCCAAGCGGAAGACGAGTTGATTAGTAAAAACGAGGTGGATGAATTAGTTTACAATTTGACGGAAGAGCAGCTCAAAGAATTGGAAGAGCGGTTGAAAAGCTTTAAATTATGAAAATCCCTTTCGTAGCCGGCACTTTAGTGCCGGAATCCCGTTTGTCTTTCGTAGCCGGCACTTCCAGTGCCGGAATCGCTGTAAAAGGAGTTGAAAATTATAAAATGAACCATATAAAACGAGGTGGGGCTATGAAAAAATCGCACGCGGTCTTAGGGTTGATTCTGTTGTTCCTTTTGGCGAATGGAACAGATTTGCTGGCCCAAAGAAAAGCGGGCCAGCGCGCAGGCCGTCAAAGGCCGTTCGGCAATCCCAATCGGGCCGAGCGCGCCGAACGCTTTGATATGTTGATGAAAATGAAGTTAGTGGAAGTCTTGGATTTGACCTCGGAACAGGGGGACAAATTCCTGCCCGCTTTCAACCAGTACCGCAACAACAATCAGCGTCTTTTGCGCGCCCGCGGCGAAATTATGCAAAGCTTAACCCGCTACGTCCGCACCCGGATGGGAAATCTGGAAGCGAATGAAGAACCGGAAGAACTGTCCGATCGGGAACTTTCGGAACGGCTTTCCAAGCTGAACGAAATCCGCCGCCAGGTCGAAACCAATCGGGAAAACTTTTACCAAAAAGCCGGCGAGGTTTTATCCACCGGCCAACTGGCCCGCTTGATGGTGTTCGAAGAAATGTTCGCCCGTGAAATTTTGAGAAACTTACCTAAACCCTAAGGTAGCGGAAACCTTCTTGTCCCGCTTGCGTTGAGCGCAGCGTGAACGAGCGGCTTGCTCCGAGCGACTTGTCCCGAACGAAGTTGAGGGAAGCCGAGGAGAGTCGAGGGATAGGTTTCCAATACCAGCAAAAAGAAGGAGGAACAAACAATGACTTGTCCCGAGCGTAGTCGAGGGAAACGGTATTTAGCAATGGCTCTGACGGCGGTTTTGATTTTGGGATTGGCTTTAACCGCCAACGCCCAGCGCAAAAAAACCAAACCGGAGGAGCCGAAGAAAACTGCAGAGGTGAACTTGAGCGAGGAGCAAAAACAAAAGCTGGCTCAAATCCGCCGCCAGGCCGCTAAGGAGCGCATCCGCCTGCACGCCGACCAACAGATAGCCCGTTTGGAACTGCAGGAAATGTTGCAGGCCGACCAGCCCAATCAGGCGATACTGGACCGCAAAATCGAACAACTATCTGGACTGCATAGCCAGCTGGCTAAAAACCGGCTCCAGTCCACCATCGCCTCCCGCTCGGTTCTGACCAAAGAACAACGTATGGCGATGCGCCAGAAGATGGGGAAACGGATGGCCAAAATGCACGGCCCAAAAATGCACGGCCAAAAGCGGATGAAAATCTTCCGCTTCCACCGCGGCCAGGGTGGTCCCGGCGGCGGCCCGGGGATGATGATGTTCCAAAAGCGGGGCAAGCCGATGGGTATGGAACCGGGCGAGCCGACGGATGAAGAATTCGAGCCGATGGAGAACGAAGATTTCGAAGGATTCGGCATCTTGAAAGGAACCGAGTCGTTTGAATTCGAAGATTTCGCCGAACTGGACGCATTCGAGCCGTTTGACTTCGAGGGCTTCGACGAATTGGTGCCAATGCCCGATTTCCGCTCAGTTCAACCGGAAGACGACCGCTGGCAATAAACTTTCGCCTTAATCCAACGCCCTTTGTTTGTAGGGGCAGACCGATGTGTCTGCCCTTCTTTTTTTCAGTTGTCATTCCGAGCCCGCCGCAGGCGGTAGAGGAATCTGGCTTGTCCCGAGCGTAGTCGAGGGAGCGGCGGGGCAGGGTGGACAAATCCCTGCCTCCTAATCTCCAATCCCTGTTTTTTGTAGGGGCGAGGTCTCCTCGCCCTTCGTTTTCCAATCATAAATGATACAATGATTCAATCGTCAATCTCTTTTTTTCCCTTGCCGAAAACTCTTTTTCAGATATACTACCGTCCTCTTTTTTAGGAGGCCTGTCCCGACTCGTTTCAAATTTGTGAAGGAAACTAAGCCGAGGGACAAAAAACGTTGTTAAGGAGAGTGGATGGCAAAAAGAGGTAGACCGCGAAAAGTGAGTGTGGTTAACACAAAGGCACACAAGGAGATAACCAAAAAACGGCGGTCCGAAAAACCGCCGCCGAAAGATAGTAAATTCATCTACTTTTTCGGCGGCGGCAAAGCCGAAGGGAACGGACAAATGAAGGATTTACTGGGGGGCAAAGGGGCTAACCTGGCCGAAATGGTCAACCTCGGTATTCCGGTTCCGCCTGGCTTTACGATAACCACCGAAGCCTGTAACCTATTTTACAAAAACGACTTAGATAGTCCCAAGTGGCTTAACGATGAAACCCGCCGCTATATGGGCAAAATAGAGCGGGAAATGGGAAAAAAATTCGGCGACCCCAATGATCCATTGTTAGTCTCGGTCCGCTCCGGCGCCAAGTTTTCAATGCCGGGAATGATGGACACCATTCTGAACCTCGGTTTAAACGACGTAACGGTCAAGGGGCTGGCCAAAAAGTCAAAAAACGAGCGCTTTGCGCAGGATTCCTACCGCCGTTTCATCCAGATGTTCGCCGCCGTGGTTTTGGGAATCGAAAAATCGGAGTTCGAGGAAATCATTACCAAAAAAAAAGAGCAGCGCCAGATTAAGCAGGACTCCTCGCTGTCGGCGGATGATTTAAAGGATATCATCCAGAAGTTCAAAAATCTAATCCGAAAAAAAACGGGCGAGGATTTCCCGGCCGATCAGTACCAGCAGATGGAAATGGCGCGTGACGCGGTTTTCAAATCCTGGAACAATCCCCGCGCCATTGAATACCGCCGGCTCTACAACATTCCCACGAATATCGGAACCGCCGTCAACGTGCAGGCGATGGTTTTCGGCAATATGGGGGAAACCTCCGCCACTGGCGTCGGCTTTACCAGAAATCCCTCCACGGGGGAAAATCTCTTCTACGGCGAATATCTGGTCAACGCCCAGGGGGAAGACGTGGTGGCCGGCATCCGCACCCCCTCGCCGATTAAAGAACTGGACAAAAAGATGCCCGCCGTCGCCAAACAGCTGAAATCAATCACGTCAAAACTGGAGCGCCATTACAAGGACCTGCAGGATTTCGAATTCACCGTGCAGGAAGGCAAACTCTTTATGCTCCAAACCCGGGTTGGAAAGCGGACGACCCAGGCCGCCGTCAAAATCGCCGTCGATATGGTCAAAGAAAAAATGCTCTCGAAAGAGGAGGCGCTTTTGCGCATCGACCCGGAGGATTTAAACCAGCTCCTGCATCCCCGCATTGATCCCGAGGCGGAAATTCGTGTCATCGCCAAAGGCTTGGCCGCCTCTCCCGGGGCGGCCTCCGGCAGAGTCGTTTTCTCCGCCGAAGATGCGGTGCGTATGGCTCAAAAAGGGGAAAAAGTGCTTTTGGTTCGGCAGGAAACTAATCCGGATGACATTCACGGAATGGTCGTCGCCCAGGGGGTGCTGACCGCCCGGGGAGGAATGACCTCTCACGCCGCAGTCGTAGCGCGCGGGATGGGCAAACCCTGCATCGCCGGCACCGAGCAAATGAAAGTTAACGAAGAAAAACGCTTTTTCTCCGTCGGCAGCATAGTCGTCCGCGGCCTAGAGCTTATCACCATCAACGGCTCCACCGGCGAAGTGATTTTGGGTGAAGTCCCGACCGTGGAAGCCGAGCTTACCGGCGAGTTTGCCGAGTTTATGCACTGGGCCGATAAGATTCGTCAGCTAAAGGTGCGCGCGAATGCCGACACCCCCCACGACGCCGACGTTGCCTACAAATTCGGCGCCGAAGGCATCGGCCTCTGCCGCACCGAGCATATGTTCTTCGCTCCGGAGCGTATCCCCCTCGTGCAGGAAATGATTATGGCCGCCAGCCGTGAGGAGCGCAAGCACGCTCTGGCCAAACTTCTACCCTTTCAGAAGGCCGATTTCAAAGGAATCTTTTTGGCGATGAAAGGCAATCCGGTTACCATACGGACGCTGGACCCGCCGTTGCACGAGTTTTTGCCCAAGCGCGAAGTCCTGATGGTCGAAATTGCCGAGCTAAAAGCCAAAGCCGGCGACCCGATCAAGCTCGCTGAAAAAGAACACCTTTTAAAGCGCGTCGAAGAACTGACCGAGTTTAACCCGATGTTGGGACACCGCGGCTGCCGTTTGGGAATCACTTTTCCGGAAATAACCGAGATGCAGGCCAAAGCCATCTTCGAAGCCGGCATCGAGGCGGTCAAAAATGGAGTCGAAGTCCACCCCGAAATTATGATTCCTTTGGTCGGCTTTCCAGCCGAATTTAAACACCAAAAAGAAATCATCGACCGCGTGGCTGAACAAGTGTTATCGGGAAAGCATAAGAACAAATTCAAATATATAGTCGGCACGATGATAGAAGTTCCCCGCGCCGCTTTGCTGGCGGATAAAATCGCAGAAGATGCCGAATTTTTCTCCTTCGGCACAAATGATTTGACCCAGCTGACCCTCGGCTTTTCCCGCGACGACGCCGGAAAATTCCTGAAGGACTATCAGGAAAAAGGCATTCTCCCCAATGACCCCTTTGTCCACTTGGAAACGGAAGGGGTCGGCGCGGCGATTAAAATGGCGATTGAAAAAGGGAAAAAAACCCGCAAGGATTTGAAAGTCGGCATCTGCGGCGAGCACGGCGGCGACCCTGAATCCATCGCCTTCTGCAACGAAATTGGATTGGACTACGTCTCCTGCTCCCCATACCGTGTGCCGATTGCCCGCCTGGCCGCCGCTCACGCGGTCTTGGGAAAAGCAACCGTCGCTTCAAAATAGCCTAAATTGCCATTCTGACCCCGCCATTGATGGGTGAGTTGTAGCGGTGACGAATCCCTAATCTCTAATCTCCGTCTTTCTTTGTCCCCCTGGGTAAGGAGGACGGGATTGGTGGAATCTCTGGAGAGCAAAAAACGAGGGGATTTGGCAGCGAATTTGCAAAAACAAATAAAAAAAGTCCCCTTGCAATTTGGGGGCATACAAAATCTGTTACGATTTTGTATGGATATTGCGGAAGAGTAAGGGCGGGGGAACCCCGCCCCTACAAATCCGGTGTTACCGGCCTTCCGGTTCACCCTTCGACTGCGCTCAGGGTTTGCAAGGCCTTTGAAGGAGGGTGTGCGGGAGCAAAGCGGCACGGAAAATAAGATGGGAAGTGTTCACCATCCCGCCTCCCTCTTTAGAGGAGCTTTCGTCCTCCGGCTTAATTGGCGCATAGCCGGGGGAGGCGTTTGTTGCGCCT
>Ga0184627_10000038_pt1 | contig 73050 bp, 57 predicted proteins | sample PLM3_127_b1_FD_133150 | JGI IMG/M metagenome (GOLD analysis project Ga0184627, IMG submission 133150) | Groundwater sediment microbial communities from an aquifer in East River, Colorado, USA - PLM3_127_b1 | ecosystem: Environmental > Terrestrial > Soil > Riparian zone | place: USA: East River... | reverse complement strand
TGCTCCGTTGCAAGCAGCCCGGTGGCGGGATCAATCGACACTTGCGAGATCGTTTCGGGCTGCTTGAAGTCCTCACTTCGTAGCGGCCGCGTTGATATGGCTCGCTTCATAAACTCCGCCCAAATCGGCAGGGCCGACTGGGACCCGGAAAGATTCAGCTCTCGGTTATCATCGAATCCAACCCAGACAATGCAGAGCAGGTCAGGAGTATAACCGGCGAACCAGCCATCGTGGGAAGTTCCGGTCTTTCCCGCCGCCGGGCGATCAAAACCGGCCCGCCGCGCGGCGGCAGCCGTGCCGTTGTTAATGACCGATGACATCAAGCTGACCATAGTGTAAGCTGTCTGCGGATTCAGCACTTCCTTGCGCGAGGTGGTCTCGTTCCGCTCCAGAACGTTCCCGTCTTTGTCCTCGATGCGCAAGATATAGCGCGGCTGGACCTTAACACCTAAATTCGGGAAAACTGAATAGGCCGAAACCATCTCCAAAAGATTTACGTCGCTGGTTCCGATGGCCTGCGAGGGAACCGGCTTGAGCGGCGAAGTAATCCCCATCCTATGAGCGTATTCTATGGCCTTTTCGATTCCCACTTTCTGTGCCAGCTTGATGGCAATCAAGTTGCGCGACCAGGCCAGACCCCGCCGGATGGTCATCGCTCCCCAGAATTTGTTGTCCACATTTTCCGGTCGCCATTCGCCAAAGCCAGGCACGTTTATTACCAAAGGCGCGTCAAACAAAATATCGGTCGGCTTATAGCCGGCCTCAATGGCCGCCGTATAGACGAACGGCTTAAACGCCGAACCGGGCTGGCGAAAGGCCTGCGTCACGTGGTTGAATTTGGTCTGAACGAAATCCCGCCCTCCGACCAAGCCGAGAATGTTTCCGTTGGAGTTGTCCAGTGCCACAAAAGCCGCCTGCAGCTTTTTGTAAACTCGTTTCTTGCCAATTTTTAATTGCCCTTCAACTTTGGTCGTCTCCGGCGCCATCAATGTGTAAGCCGGGTCTTCCGGCGAATGGCTCTGCTCCATATTTTTCTGCAGCGAATCGACGCCGGAAGAAACCGCCGCTTCAGCCACTTTTTGCAAAGTGGCATTCAAGGTGGTGTAAACTTTTAGCCCCTGGTCGTAAAGGGCATCTTCGCCGTAATGGGTCTCAAGGTATTGGCGAATCATTTCCGTAAAGTACGGAGCCAAACCGACGTCATCGTGGCCGGCTCCCAGCCCCAATTCAAGCTTTTTCAAGCTGTCCGCTTTTTGCTGCGAAAGCTTGCCGTAATTGACCATATTTTGCAAGACCAAGTTGCGGCGTTTGAGCCCCACCTCCGGTTTGCGAAACGGATTGTAGCGGCCCGGCGCTTGCAAGAGGCCAACCAAAAGCGCGCACTCCTCCATGGCCAAATCCTGGGCGTTTTTGGAAAAATAAGTTTGCGCGGCGGCCTGAATGCCGTAAGCTCCCCGCCCAAAGTTGTGCTGGTTCAAGTACATTTCCAGAATTTCGTCCTTGGAATAAGTCCGCTCGATTTTAATGGCGGTCATTATCTCTTTCACCTTGCGCGACAAAGTCTTTTCGCGCGTTAAAAAAAGATTGCGCGCCAGCTGCTGGGTCAAAGTCGAAAACCCCTGGGCAAATTCGCCGCGCTGCAGGTTGACCAGAAACGCTTTGGGGACGCGGATTAAATCGACCCCCCAGTGGTTGTAAAAACGTTTGTCCTCGGCGGAAAGTAACGCATCAATCATATAGGGCGGAATTTCTTTGAGCGGCACCAAAATTCGCCGCTCCCGATAAAACTCTTTCAAAACCTGTCCGTCGGCGGAATAGACGCGCGTCACCAGCCGGGGCTGGATGTTGGTTAGCTGCGCCAGCGAAGGCAGCGCCTTCTGGTATCCTTTGAGCACCTGTGCCGCGATAATCAAAAAACAGAAAAGCACCAGCGCAAAGACCAAAAGGCTTCCAACTATCAGTTTTCTTTTTTCCATTTCAACTGCCGAAGCCTGCCCGTAACTGGGCTTGGCTTCGGTTAGGGAATAAAGCTGGCTCCTCTTCTCCGGTCAAGCGCTCCATCTTTTCTACCCCTGTAGATTATCGGCGTTCGACAGCCGATATTACCTATTGAGGAAAAGAATGATTACAAAAAGTGCAAAATTGTTTGTTGTGCAGATGCTTTTTATCGTTTTGACCGCATCGCTAATACGGGCAGGAGAAAAATGGGATTTCATAGAGCTGGAAAATACGTCAGTACAGGCCGTACTCTTACCTTCAAAGGATACTATTTCAGCCACTGATACTCTTATCGTAAGGGTTACGATTCTAAATACTGGCGGGCTGAATCTGATTCTTGCCGATATATGGGAAGATGACAGCCAAAATGTATCTTTTTCTTACACCGACGAACAGGGACAGGATATCAATTTTCTCTCTGAAATTCCTGGATACAATGTCTTTCATTGTATAAAGATCAGAAATCCCTGGGCAAGCTCGCTTATACTTGGCCCAGGACAGTTTTGGGGATTCACGCTTGAGTTTTTTGGGAGGACTTTTCCGAAATCAGGAACTTATTACTTTCAAGTGACCTATAGGGGCGCTTCGCCAGGATTTATTAAAGGGTTAATTGAATCAAGGCGAATCGAACGTTCGAAAGTAGAAGCCCCTTTCAATAAGTATTGGCATGGGGAAGTAAAGTCAAACAAAATAAAAATTGTCGTTAAAAAAGAGTAATTCACTTGTTTAAGCTTTCACAGAATTTGCTATTGCGTTTTCCTCTCGTCTGGGTAACTTTCTTTTGAGATGTTTTTATCAGTCGAAAAACAGTTGGAAGTTATAAAAAGGGGAGCGGTTGAAGTCATTCCCGAAGAGCTGTTGGTTGAAAAGCTCAAGCGTTCCTTTGGTGAAAGAAAGCCTTTGCGAATTAAACAGGGGTTCGACCCCACCGCTCCGGATATTCACCTGGGGCATTCGGTCGGGCTGCGCAAGCTGAAAGTGTTTCAAGACCTGGGGCATCAAGTCGTTTTAATCGTCGGCGACTACACCGGCCGCGTGGGCGACCCTTCCGGCCGCTCCGCCACCCGCCCGCAGCTCACCGGCTACGAAATCGAAAAAAACGCCGCCACTTATCTGGCCCAGTTTTTCAAAATTTTGGACAAAAGAAAAACCGAAGTGCGCCATAATGGTGAATGGTTCGCCAAGATGAGTTTTGAAGACGTTCTTGGCCTCTGTTCCCGTTTCACGATTGCGCGTTTGTTGGAGCGCGACGACTTTGAAAAGCGCTACAAATCCGGTTCTCCCATTTCGGTGCACGAGCTTTTATATCCGATTATGCAGGGCTACGATTCGGTGGCGATAAAAGCCGACCTTGAACAGGGCGCCACCGAGCAAAAATTCAATCTTTTGGCCGGCCGCCACCTGCAGACCGAATTCGGCCAGGAGCCGCAGGTGATTTTGACTCTGCCGATTCTGGTCGGCACCGATGGAGTAACCCGGATGAGCAAATCTTTGGGGAACCACATCGGCATTGCCGAACCGCCTGACCAAATTTTTGGCAAAACGATGTCCATTCCGGATAATCTCATTTACCATTACTTTGAACTGGCCACCGATTTACCGACTTCCGAGTTAGCAAAGATTCGAACATCCTTGACCGAGGGCAAAACCAACCCGATGGAGCTAAAAAAGAAATTGGCCTTTGCCGTCGTTCGAATGTATCACGGAGAAACTGAAGCTAAAAAAGCCAGCGAAAGTTTTGAGCGGGTCTTCTCCAAAAAGGAAATCCCCGATGAAATTCCGGAATTTCGCCTGCCTCTCGATGGAGAGGGAATCTGGATTGTGCGCATAATGACCGAAGCGGGCATAGCCTCCTCCGCCAGCGAAGCGCGCCGTTTAATCGAACAAGGGGCGGTGGAACTTGATTCTCAAAGAATTTCCGATATAAATTACAAGGTCAAGGAGGCGAAAATTTTGAAAGTTGGAAAGAGGCGCTTTTTAAAACTGGTTGAAAACCCCGAGCCAAGCCGAGGGATGGGGAAATAATGGCACAAGTATATAATCGCGCGCTGGAAGAAATTAACGAAAAACTTGCTAAACTGCGGAGCTATCTTTGACTTCCCCAAACGCAAAGAGAATCTGGCCGCCCTGCGGAAGAAAACTGAAGCGGCCGATTTCTGGGGAGACCCGGCTGGAGCCCAAAAAGTATTGAAGCAAATCACCGCCGAAGAGAAAATGATAGTTGCTTTTGAGAAACTGGAACAAAACGCCGAGGAAATGCAGGGGCTATTGAACCTGGCCGCCGAGGAAAAGGACGAGGCCACCCGCGAGGAAACTGAAAGGGAAATTTCCGCTTTGGCCGGCGAGCTTTCCAATTTTGAGTTGGTGGCCCTGCTTTCCGCTGAGGACGACTCAAAGAACGCCATTTTGAGCATTCATTCCGGCGCCGGCGGCACCGAGTCGCAGGACTGGGCCCAGATGTTGTTGCGGATGTACACCCGCTTTTTGGAACGCCGCGGTTTTCACGTCGAGCTCTTTGACTATCAAGCCGGCGATGAAGCCGGCATCAAAAGCGCCACCCTCGAAGTCACCGGTGATTATGCGTATGGTTACTTGAAATCAGAGTCCGGCGTGCACCGCCTCGTGCGCATTTCACCCTTCGACGCCAACAAAAGACGGCATACCTCTTTTGCTTCCGTTTTTGTTCTGCCGGAAATCGAGGATCGGACGGATATAGAAATCAAAGAAGAAGATGTCAAACTCGATACATTTAGGGCTTCCGGCGCCGGCGGCCAGCACGTCAACAAAACCTCTTCCGCCGTGCGTATCACCCACATCCCTACCGGGATTATTGTTCAATGCCAGACCGAGCGCTCCCAGCACAAAAATCGGGAATCGGCAATGAAGGTTCTGCGCTCGCGCCTGTATCAATTTTATCGTGAGCAGGATGAAGCCAAGCTATCCGAAATCGAAAAGACCAAGAAAAAAATTGAATGGGGCAGCCAGATTCGCTCCTACGTTTTTCAGCCCTATACGCTGGTAAAAGACCACCGCACCGGCTACGAAACTTCCAACGTGGACGCGGTGATGGATGGCGAAATCGACAAATTTATCGAGGCTTTTTTGTCCCATCGGCAAAATGGCCAGAAACCAATCGAGGTTAAAGAAGATGAGCCCAGTTAAAAATCCCGAGCGAAGCCGAGGGACGGAAGTTAAACTTTCTCCGACCATCGCCATCGGCACCCGCGCCGCCGAGCTGGCCAGCCAGGGAATTGATGTCATCTCCCTTTCCGCCGGCGAGCCGGACTTCCCCACTCCGGCTGACGCTTGCGAAGCCGGAATCAAGGCGATACGGGATGGTTTTACCAAATACACGCCCAACAACGGTACTCTCGAGCTGCGCAAGGCTATCGCAGAGAAACTTAGAGTTGATAACGGTCTCGAATATTCCCCCGAAGAAATTTTGGTTTCCTGCGGCGCCAAGCAGGCTTTCTTCAACTCCCTCTGGGCCATAGTATCTCCGGGAGATGAAGTTCTGATTCCGCAGCCGTACTGGGTCAGCTATCCGGATATGGCCAATCTCATCGGCGCGGTCCCCCGTTTTATAGAAACCGCTAAAGAAAACGGTTTCCGCCTCACCCTCGATGTCCTGCGCCAGGCCTGGACTCCCAAAGTCAAGGCCTTGATTTTCAACTCTCCTGCAAACCCGACGGGAGTAGTTTACACTCAAAAAGAACTCGACGTGCTGGCACCGTTTTTAATCGAGAAACAAATCTGGATTTTGTCCGACGAAATTTACGAAAAAATTGTTTACAATACCGAAGCCGGAGCTTCGCTGGCGCGTTCGCCTGGCCTGAAGAATCAATCAATAGTGGTAAACGGTTTCTCCAAAGCCTACGCAATGACCGGCTGGCGGCTGGGGTATGCCGCCGGTCCAAAGGAAGTGATTAACAAAGCCTCCGCCATCCAGAGCCACATCACCACCAATGCATCCTCCATTTCCCAAAAAGCGGCCGTAGGCGCCTTGAAAGGCGACCAGCGCCCGATGGCCGAGATGGTCAGGGAATTCCACGCCCGAAGAGATTTTTTGGTCAGCTACTTGAGCCGTGTGCCCAATATATACTTTCCGGTTCCGCAGGGAGCTTTTTACCTCTGGGTGGATGTTTCCGCTTACCTGAATGGAAAAATTCAAGATTCAATCGAGCTTTGCCAATATCTTTTGGAAAATTACAAGGTTGCTTTAGTCCCCGGCGAAGCCTTCGGCGCTCCCGGCTATGTTCGCCTGGCGTACGCCATTAAACAAGCTCGATTGGAAGAGGGGGTCACCCGTTTTGTCGCCGGTTTGCAAGCTTTGTAAGGAGGAATTGTTGTAATGCCCACCTATGAATACGAATGTTTATCCTGCAAATATGAATTCGAAGCTTTCCAAAAAATCACCGATGACCCGTTGCAGGAATGCCCCCGTTGCAACGGGATGGTAAAACGCAAAATCTCCGCCAGTTCCGGGCTTCTGTTCAAAGGCACGGGCTTCTACACCACCGACTACCGCAGCGAAAACTATAAAAAGAAGGCTTCCGCTGAAAGCCCCGAGCGAAGTCGAGGGGAAGAAAAACCGAAATCGGAAACCAAAGAAAAAAGCGAAACTCCCAAACCGGCCAAACCGGCGAACGGCAAGTCTTCCGATAACGCTTGATTGTAATCGACGGCTACAACCTAATCGGCCAGGCCGCCGGCACGCTCTCCGGCCTTTCTCTCGAGAAAGAACGGCAGGTCTTGATTCGTCAAGTCGAAAAGCTATCCCAAATCACCGGCGTAAAGGCCTTAATTGTCTTTGACGGCTTCGCCAAATCCTCTACATCGGAACCCAAAACTCCCGTAACCATCGCCTACAGCAAATCCGGCCAAACCGCCGACGGCTGGATTTTGAAATATCTTTCCCGCCGGCCAAAAGGGTCGGCAATTCTCATTACCGGCGACCGGGAATTAGCGCATAAAGCGAAGAAGTTGGGTTTTAAAGTAGGGCAGAGTTTGAACCAACTGGAAGCCAAAGCCCAACCTTATTTAACGTCGTCAGTTACCGAAGCACAAACAGGCGGCGATTTGCTGACCTCCATTTCTCCCCAAAGCCGCGAGGCTTTGGCAAAAGCCCGAAAGAAATTAAACGACTCGTAGGCGGCATTTCCAATGCCGCATCAAGAATGTCAAAGCTTAAGCATATAATCCAGGAGGGGCTGATTTATTTCGTAACCACCACAGTACAAAAACGCCAACAGCTTTTTTTGGACTCCGACAGCTCAAAGATTGTTATTGGGGTTCTCCAGGAACTTCATAATAAAAAACTTTTTGAACTTTATGCTTTTGTTTTGATGCCCGATCATCTACATCTGATTTTAAAACCTACGGGTATGCCGCTATCGAGCATAATGAAAAACCTAAAAGGCAAATCATCCCGCCTAATAAACCGGCATCGCCAAACCCACGGCGGCCTTTGGTAGGAACGGTATTACGAGCATACCCTAAGGGATGAAAAAGATTTTCAGAGAAAATATCAGTATGTTTTGTACAACCCGGTGCGGGCTGGATTGGCAAAAGAACCAGAGAATTATCCGTATTCTTCGGCGCACCTGAATGGCCTTGTTGACCCAATTCCATAACCGCCCTTTCGTAGGCGGCGTTTCCAACGCCGCTGCCGGGTTGTAAACCCGGCCTACGACGTGCAAGGGACGCCCCGCCAAAGGCGGGGCAGGGGGTCAAATCATAGGCACTCTGGAACGGAATCTGCCGCAAACTTGTTTTAATTTTTAGGCGCCGGTTTTGATTGACTTTTGCCCGCCGGCGCGATATACTTGATAGGAGTTTACAATAATGATTGAGGTGACGATAAAGGGAATTAAAAGCGAGGATTTATGTTGAACTTGGATAAACAAAAACACCTGCTCTCCCGGGCCGGCTACAAATTTGAGGTTTTGGATGTTGCCGAGCCGAATTTGCTGCGCGAGCAGTTTCCCTACACCGACCCGCCCAAAATTTACTTTCACGGGCGCCAGTATCCCCTGGACCCGCCCGAAGATTTCTGGGTGACCGACACCACCTTCCGCGACGGCCAGCAGGCCCGCCCGCCCTACTCGGTCAAGCAAATCGTTGACTTGTATGACCTGTTGCATCGCCTTTCCGGCCCAAATGGTGTCGTGCGCCAGTGCGAGTTTTTCCTGTATTCGGACAAAGACCGCGAAGCGGTCGAAAAATGCCGCGCCAAAAACTACCGCTACCCCGAAATCACCGGCTGGATTCGGGCCGTCAAATCTGACTTTCAACTGGTTAAGGAAATGGGGCTGAAAGAGACCGGAATTTTAACCTCCTGCTCCGACTATCACATTTTTCTAAAGCTCAAGAAAAACCGCCGGCAAGCGATGGAAGATTACCTGGGGGTCGTCAAGGCCGCCCTGGAAAACAACATCATCCCGCGTTGCCATCTCGAAGATTTGACCCGCGCCGACATCTTCGGCTTTGTGGTTCCGTTTGTGCAGGCCTTGATGCGTCTCGCGGAAGAGTCGAAAATCCCCATCAAAATCCGTCTCTGCGACACGATGGGCTACGCCGTCCCCTATCCGGGCGCCGCCCTCCCCACCTCCGTGCCGGAGCTGGTTTATACGGTGCGCCATTACTGCGGGGTTCCTTCCGAAAGGCTGGAATGGCACGGCCATAACGACTTCCACAAAGTTTTAATCAACGCCACCACCGCCTGGCTCTACGGCTGCTCTTCGGCCAATGGCACCCTGCTCGGCTACGGCGAGCGCACCGGCAACACGCCGGTGGAAGGGCTGGTGATGGAATACATTCTCCTGCGCGGCGATTACTGCGGGGTGGACACCACCGCCATCACCGACATCGCCCGCTACTTCGAGGAAGAAATCGGCTATCAAATCCCGCCGATGTATCCTCTGGTCGGCAAGCAGTTCAACAAAACCTCGGCCGGCATCCACGCCGATGGCGTATTGAAATCGGAAGAGATTTACAACGTTTTCGATACTAACAAAATCCTCAAACGCCCGATAGCGGTCGGCATTACCGACAAATCCGGCATCGCCGGCGTCGCCTTCTGGGTCAATCAGCACCTCGGCCTTTCCGGCGACAAACAGATTGACAAGCGCCATCCCGGGATGATGAAGATTCTGGAATGGATTGACAAGCAGTATATGGACAAGCGCACCACTTCTATTTCCGACGAGGAAATGCTGGAACAGGCCAAGCTGCATATGCCGGAGTATTTCAGCGACGCCCAGCGGGTAAAGGTGACGGCTAAGACACCAGCCTAATCGTTTTAAGATTGATATCCCAAGCCCCGGAAATCGGGGAGTTAGCGGTTCATCGTTGCCCGGAAACGATTCGGGAAGTTTTCACCGAAAAAAAGGTGCCGACGGAGAAGTGCCACAAGCATCGATGATGATGAAGGACGTTTGGTAAAATGCGGCGTGAGTGGATTACAATTGCTGTATTATTCTCGACAGCAGTGGGAGTGTGGGCCTGTTTTCGTTTCGGCATAAAATCAGATAGCCCTCTTTCATTTGCAATTAACATCATTACTCTTGGCGTAGTAATTCTTTATGTTCATTACACCTATAGGCTTCACAGAGCCAATTGGATACCTGTAGGAACATTCAAGCTAAAACAGGACAAAGACGATCCTTATCTGATAAATACATACCTGAAGAATTTTACTAAGCTGCAAGACATTTACATGTGGATAAATCTCAATCCGACTGTTAATGGAAAGAAAGTCATCATGGATTCAAAAGTTTATTCCGGAAAAGAGCCCTGGCCCTTGCAACCGCTTCAGCCCGGCGAAGGCAAATTTCGAATTGATAGGGACATTCTAAATAAAGTGGAGGACGCATCCATCGATGCAATGAAACGTGTTGTAACTAATGAAAATTATAAAAATCAACTCCGTTTTTCGATTGAGATTAAGGTTGTTGGTGTGCACACAGGGCTTAGCCAGACCTACGCAAAACGTGAATACTTCTATGATTTTCGAGGGGGCCAACAAAAGCTAGTTCTTGATCCAGGATTTCCTCATCTTGTAGACGAATGAAACCTTTGTGTTTTTGCATCCAAGGTTATCATCGCAGGCCCCCCTGCTTGTCTCTTGTTTTTTCTGTAGGGGCGAATCTTTAGATTCGCCCGGGAGAACCTGAAGATTCACCACTACGTTTTTGTAAGGGCGAGGCATGCCTCGCCCCTACGGTTTACAAATCCAGCGTTACCAACCTCGGCGCTAGCTTCCCCTCTTTAATTTCCAAAATTCCATAGGTCAACTCCCGCCGGTCGTTGTTGAAGGAAAGCGAGCCGGGATTGAAAAAGAGGACGGCCTCTTTGATTTCCTGATGGGGGACGTGGGTGTGGCCGAAAAGAATCATATCGACCCTTCGACTTTGCTCCCCTCGACTACGCTCGGGGTCTGCGACAGGGTTTTCAACTTTTTCCAAAAACTTTGTGCGAACCTTGCCCACCATCCCCTCCGGCGCGCCAAAGCCGTGGGTGATGCCGATTTTAAAACCGTGTAACTCGACGATGGTTTTTTCCGGCAGTTCCTTGCGGATGGAGCCATCATCCATATTTCCCCAAACGCCGAAGACTTTGGCTTTCTGCCGTAAAAGTTTCAGCGTTGCGGCGGAAGTCCAGTCACCGGCGTGCAGGACGATGTCGTCCGGCTTGAGAAGCGAAATAAATTCTTTTGGAATCGATTCCCGCCGTTCGGGAACGTGCGTATCGGAAATTAGATAGACAACGGACAATTAAATTCTCCTATTATTCCCCCTCTCCATTCGACTTGTCCTGAGCGACTTGTCCCGAGTGTAATCGAGGGAAGCCGAAGGATGGAGAGGGGGCAGGGGGTGAGGCGTATTTCGCAACAAAATATAAAGGGGAAGGAAATAGGCAAGCTCTCCTTCCCCAAAAGCCTGGAGGAGCGACGGTAAAAACCCCCGAACTACCTGCCTACCGCATTTTCTTCTTATGCCGGTCGCGGCGCCGCCGCTTGCGCAGCTTGTGCTTTTTTATTTTAGCCCGCTTCCGTTTTTTTCCGCTTGGCATTCAGCTCCTGTTTTTTAATCACTAATCCCTAATCACTGTCTTATATTACACCGGTAGTTTGACGATTGTCGCTTTAAACTCGTTGGACGGCTTAAAGACCGGAACTTTGCGGGTGGGCACCGGAACCTCCTCGCCGGTGCGCGGATTGCGGGCTTTGCGCGCCTTCCGGGCCTTGACTTTAAAAGTTCCGAACCCGCGTATCTCAATGTTGTGGCCCTCCTCGAGCGACTTTTTAATCTGCTCCAAAAAGTTTTCCACCACCACCATAACGTCGGTTCGCGTCAAACCCGTCTTTTCAGCCACCTTTTCAACCAAATCCGCTTTGGTCATCGCTCACCTCCTTGCCGGGGTTTTGAGAGCATCAGTTAGTTTCTCCTCCAAATCGTCCGCAAACACAGCTTTCCGGACCGCAGGCCGCTTCGCCGCTGGCCGAAAAGCTCGAACCGGAAGCTACTCCAAAAACAGAAAGCAGGCTTGCCAACTCCGTGCCTCCGCAGCCGGGACAGCTGCCGCGGCCGCGTTCTTCCATTTTTTGCATCAATTCAAACCGGTTTCCGCAATTCTTGCAAGCGTATTCGTATAAGGGCATCTTCAAATTTTAAACAGATATTTTAAACCGGGAGAAAGCATCTCTTCCAGCTCTTCCGGGATTTCGATTTTCTTTCCGAATATTCCTTCCTCGACTAAATCAAAAATCGAGCGCCGGCGGTACTTTTTCTCTTTAACCGTTTTCGGTTCACCCGAAATGCCCCCCATTTTTCCGGCAAGCCGAAGGGCATCCTGCAAATTTCCCAGCCGGTCAACCAAACCTTTTTCCTTTGCCTGCCGGCCGGTGAAAACCGAACCGTCCGCCAGAGCCAGAACTTCAGATTTTTTCATCCGGCGGTTTTTGGAAACCGCCTCCACAAACTGCTCGTAGGTGTCGTTGATGACCGACTGCAGCATCTGGCGCTCATTTTCGGTCATCGGGCGGGAGTAGGAACCGACGTCCTTCAGTTCTCCCGATTTTACCACCTCGGTGCGGATGCCAATCTTTTTAAACAAATCGGCCAACACCGGAAACTCGAAAATTACCCCAATTGATCCGGTGAGCGACCCCGGATTGGCCACAATCGAATCCGCCGCGCAGGCGATATAGTATCCGCCGGAAGCGGCCACGCTGCCCATTGAGGCGACGATTTTTTTCTTTTTTCTGGCTTCCAAAACCTGGTCATAAATTTCCTGCGAAGGGGCCACCGCTCCGCCGGGGCTGTCGATGCGCAAAACGATGGCTTTCACCGAGCCGTCGTCTTCATATTTTTTCAGCTGGCGCACAAGGTCGGACGAACTAAGAATAATGCCGGTCAAATCAATCACCGCCACTTTTGAACCGAGCCCAAAAACCCCGTCTTCAGTTTCCGTATAGCCCGGGCCGGAGGAAAAAAAGGCCAGCATGGCCAAAAGTCCGATTCCCAATAGGAGAAAAAGGATTACGAGCCCTACTATCAAATTTCTTTTTGACGCCACTAAGCTAACCTCTTCAAATCGGTATCCGAATCACCGTTCCCACCGCCAGAATATGCGTGGAAAGGTTGTTAAATGCCATAATCTCCTTAACGCTGACGCCAAACCGTTTGGCGATATCCCAGAGCGAATCCCCTCTTTTGACCCGATAGGCCACCGGCTTTGTAGAAATGGCGGAAGCAGTCGAGTGGGAGGAATCCCGGTTTGGGCTGACAGCCACGGTTGGAGGTGTAACCGGAATAATCAATCTCTTTCCTGCCGGCACCACATCGGAAGAAAGCTTATTGGCCTGTTTTAGATCGGCCACGCTCACCCCATAGCGGTTGGCAATCTTGGCTAACGTATCACCCCGCCGGACTTTGTAAGTCTTGCGGCTGGCAAGCGCTTTTTTCGAAGCCAGATAATCGCTGGAAACGTAAGCCGGAACCAAGACCGATTTTCCGACCCGCGGTCGATACCCTTTTTTAAGACGGTTAATACGTATCAAATCCCCGGCCGTCGTTCCATATTTCTGGGCAATGGCTACCAAGGATTCTCCACGGCGGATTTTGTGCCGCACCAGAACCATTTTTTTAGCCTGCGGCATCTGATCGTAATAAGCCCAGAAAATCTCTTCCTTCCCAACCGGGATGCGTAAAACAAATTTTCCCGGCGGCGTTACCCCCCGCACCAGTTGGGGATTTAAGTCCTTCAACTCCTCCACCGTGCACGAAAGATGGCGGGCAACCACCGCAAGCTCCAATGGTTTTCTCACCGTCACCGTGTCAAAATCCAGGGCCGGTTGATACATCACGTCCCCAAAACCGTACTTTTTCGGCTCTTTGGCAATCATTACCGCCGCGGCAAAAAGCGGGACGTAGTTTTCGGTCTGCTGGCGCAGCTTCATTTCCCAAAAGTCGTCGGTATCCTGTTTTTTCATTGCCCGGCCGATTCGTCCCGGCCCCCCGTTGTAAGCAGCCAAAGCCAGCTCCCAGGAATTGAAACGATTGTACAAATCCCCAAGGTAGCCGGCGGCCGCATAGGTGGATTTGACAAAGTCGCGGCGTTCATCCACAAAATAGTTGACGCTCAAATCGTAAAGCCGGCCGGTGGAAGCGATAAACTGCCAGGGCCCGACCGCATGGGCGTAAGAATAGGCGTGGGGGTTGAAGCCCGATTCAATCAAGGGAAGATAGACCAAATCCTGCGGAACCCCCTGCTCTTTTAGAATTCGGCGCATCAACGGGATGTAGCGCGTGGAACGGGAAAGATACTGGGCAAACGGCCGGCGGGCCACGGTTTGCAGGTAAGCTAAAGCGTCGGCCACACGGTCGTTGAATGAAATCGGAACGTCAAACTTAACGTTCGGGTCGGGGCGGGTCAAAGCCTGAGGCAAAAGCTGCGCTTTTAACGCCTCAAAATTCTTCAAATTCCGGAAGCGGTCCAAAAAAGAGGTAATGGAGGCCTCGGTTCCCAAATTTCCTTGAGCTTCCAAGGTCGTTTTAAGTTCATCGGCAATCTCCGCCAAAAGCTTGTTCATCCGGCTATGCAGTTCGGGAAACTCCTCTTCATCGACCCCTATCTCCGATAACCGTTCCAAAGCTTCCTCAAAGCGTTTCTGGGCCAAATCCCAGTTTCCCTGGCGATTGGCACTGACCCCCTGCCCATAAATGCCCTCAATCTCGCTTAACTCTTCAAGATAGGCCTCTTCATCATCCCCATCGGCAGACTCTTCACCCTCTCCGTTTCGGGATACCGTCTTAGAGGTGTTAGAGTTATCCGCTTGTGAAGTTGAAGGCTGCTCACTTGTTACTTCAGAACCTGTGGACGGTTTGCTTCTTGTTGAAGTTGAGGAAGTATTGGAATTCTGACTAACTGCCGGCTTATCTCCCCTATCCCGCTTGACCCCTGTTCTTGTGCCGGAACAACCGGCCAGCGCCAAAATTGCAAAAAATATTATATAAACCGTGGCCTTCATCTTTCCCTCCTCATCTTAAGCCGTTCGCAATAAAGGAATTAGTCCTAAACTGTCAAGCCGAATCATAAATTTTTTTTCCAACTCCTTGGGACGCCTAAAGTTCATCAATTCAAACCCCAATAGGGTTCTAATTCCCTGACAATCTGCGGGTTATCGGCCTCAAACCATTTAACCGGCGACTGATGGCGAAACCAGGTCATCTGGCGTTTGGCATAGTTTCTGGTTTTTTGTTTAATCGTTTGTGCCATCTGGGCTTCCGTTAATTCCCCCCGCAAAAACCGATATATTTCAGGATAACCGATGGTTTTAAAAGCCGGCCATTCCGAACAAAATCCGTCTCTTTTTAATCGAACTACTTCTTCCACCCATCCGATTTTAAGTTGACTATCTATTCGCTCTTCAATTCGCCTGTATAGCTTTTCCCGGTCTAATTTCAACCCGGCCCAAATAAACTTAAATCCAGCCGGGGCCCGACGTTTTTTCTCGATGGCGGACATCGGCTTTCCCTCGGCGTAAAAGACCTCTAAAGCCCGCACTACACGTTGTCGATCAGAAAGGGAAAGTTTCCCGGCTTTTTGGGGATCCACTCGCTTCAGTTCTCGATAAAGTTCAGCTGCGCTCTTCTTTTCCAAATTCTCGCGTATTCCGGCAACTCTACCCGAACCGGTGAAAAGCCCTTGCGTGAGCGCCTTCAAATACAAACCGGTCCCTCCAACCACAAAGGCTTTCCTGCCCTTTAACTTAAGTTCTTTTAACACTTCTAAAGCCCTCATTCTAAAATCTTGCGCCGAAAAGCTCTCCTGCGGCCGGACGATATCCAAAAGATGATGCCGCACTTTTCGCGCTTCCGCGGGGACTTTGGCCGTGCCGATATCCATCCCAATGTAAACCTGCCGGGAATCGGCGCTTACGACCTCCCCCTTATATTTATCGGCCAATTCAATCGCCAATTGACTCTTCCCTACACCCGTAGGGCCGCAAAGAACGTAAACCGGATAGGAGTCGACCAACCTCATAAGCTAAAAGGGTTTAAAAAAAAGAGGGAAAAGTCAATTATCGAGACGGGGGTTCGGGCGAGCTAAAGAGATGGCGCTTGATTTTACTGGTATAGGTCTTCTCGAATTCTTCCCGGCGCACGGTGATATGCTGGATGCGCTTGTAATCCGCCAGCTGGCGGGAAAGCCGTTGCACTTCCTCTTTTAGCCTGGCTTCAACCTCCGCTTCGCTTAAGGCCCGGCCGGACTGGCGGGTTAAAGCATCCAGATATTCCCGATTGGGAACTACAATCGCTTCGATTTCCTCCCCCGCTAACTTTTCATTTCTCCGCCCTAAAACCAGAGCTTCGGCAATAATGGGAGATTCCAAAAGCTTGGCCTCCAGCTCTTCCGGACAAACATTTTTCCCGCCGGGAGTCACGATGATGTTTTTGCACCGCCCGGAAATGTATAAATACCCCTCGTAATCCAGATAGCCGATATCGCCGGTGCGAAACCACCCCTCTTTATCCAAAACCGCCCCTGTGGCGGAGGGGTTTTTATAATATCCCGGCATAACGTTTTCTCCCTTTGCCAAAATCTCTCCATTACCCGCCGCATCCGGGGCATCGATTCTGAACTGCACCCCCGGCACGGGTGGCCCGACGGAGGAGGGCTTGACCTTGTACAAATCGACCGGATTAACCGAAAGCACCGGCGCGGTCTCTGTTAAGCCGTAACCCTGCAGAATCGGTATCCCCAAAACAAAAAAATCTTCCGCGACCTTCGGAGGCAAGGCCGCTCCGCCTGAAATCAGAGATCGCAAACTGCCCAGCCCAGCCTGGTGACGGAAGGACTTAAACAAGACCACTCCTGCTCGTCTTTTCCCTTTTCGATACGAATGGCGGCTCAAATTGAAAAGAATTTTGAAAATTATCCGAGTGAAAAAGCCCTTCTTCATAACTCCCCGGAAAATCCCCTCTATCATCTTCTGGAAAAGCAAAGGCACGCCCAAAAGCATAGTCGCTCCCGCCCGCTGGATATCTTCCGCCAACTCTTTCGACTTCAAACCGCGCGCCGTCACCACCCGGGCACCAAAACCCAAAGGCATTAAAAATCCTCCCGTGCACTCGAAGGTATGCGCCAAAGGAAGAATGGAAAGAAAAGTGTCCGCCGGAGAGCAATCGAAAACCGAAAGGACGCTCCAGACGTTGGTAACCAGGTTTTTATGCGTCAGCATTACTCCTTTGGAACTGCCGGTCGTGCCGGAGGTGAAAATTAGAGCCGCCAAATCTTCATTCGAAATTTTCGGCACTGCCACCATTTCCGGCCCCTCAACCAGCGACCTCCAATTCATCCCTTGTTCGCTTTTTGTCGCTGGCTCGTAATCCAAATTGATGACGCTTGCAATCCGCTGCCTTTGCCAAATCTGCCGCACCGCTTCCGAATCCGGTTTGAAGAAAGGCGCGGAAGTTATTATTGCTTTCATCTCTCCCTGCTGAAAAATCTGCTCCAACTCCTGGATTTTCAGATGCGGGTCGATGGGAATTACCACCGCCCCAGCCGCCAAAATTCCGAGGTAGCTCACTCCCCACTCCGGCCGGTTTTCGGAAAGCAGACCGACCCGGTCGCCGGTCTGAACGCCTAATTTTTTCAGCCCCGCTCCCAGCCGAAAAGCCATTTGATAAACTTCGCGAAAAGAATAGCCGGTTATCTTCTCCTCCTCAAATCGGCAGAGGAAGGGCAAATTTTCATACCGCCAGGCGCACTTTTCCAAAAACTCCGGTATCGTGCACCCTTTTATTTCCGCTAAAAATTCCTGAAAGGTCATTGCAGAGTGAAAATATACCTCTCTGCAAACTTTTCCGCCACCGCAAAATTGACAATCTGCCGATTCTCCATTTCCTTATATTATCGCTATGGCAACAAAACGGATATGATAGGCCAAACCGTTTCCCACTATAAAATCCTCGAAAAATTAGGCGAAGGGGGGATGGGGGTGGTTTATAAAGCCCGGGACACACGTTTAGACCGCACCGTTGCCCTTAAGTTCCTGCCGGAACATCTTTTGGACGATTCTTCCGCCAAAGCCCGCTTCATCCAAGAAGCCAAAGGCGCCTCGGCCATCAATCATCAAAATATAACCACCGTTCACGATATAGGCGAAGTTGACGGGAAATCCTTCATAGCGATGGAATACCTCGAAGGGAAAACCGTCAAAGAGCTCGCCAAGGAGAATCTGAAATTAAATCAAGTTCTGGAGATTGCCATCCAGATAGCGGAAGGATTAGCCGCCGCCCATAAAAAGGAAATCATCCACCGCGATATTAAGTCGGACAACATAATGGTAACTAATGATAATGTCGTAAAAATTATGGATTTCGGCTTAGCCAAGTTGAAAAGCACAAGCAAGTTAACCGAAAGCGGCGCCACCGTCGGCACAATCGCTTATATGTCCCCGGAGCAAACTAAGGGAGAAGCGATAGACCATCGAAGCGACATTTTTTCTTTGGGGGCAGTCTTATATGAACTAATAACGGCGAGATCACCGTTTCAGGGTGACCACAACGCCGCCATCAGCTATTCCATCTGCTACGAAAACCCAGATCCCTTGGCACGATACAAATCCAATGTTCCGGATGGGCTACAGAAGATAGTCGATAAAGCTCTGAAGAAAGACAAAAGCATCCGGTATCAGAGTGCGGCTGACTTGCTGGCGGATTTAAAGGGATTGCAGAAAGAGATAATCATTGTCGATACGAAATCTCACGCAAAAAGAAAAATGCTGGCAGTTTTACCTTTTGAAAATTTAGGATTGGCCGAAGACGAATATTTTGCCGACGGTATTACGGATGAAATTATAACCAATTTAGCCAAAGTCAGCGGTCTGGGGGTTATTTCCCGTACCAGCGCCATTAAATACAAAAAGACCGACAAGAGTCTTCGTCAAATTGCTGCTGAGCTGGGGGTTGATTACGTTTTGGAGGGCACTATCCGCTGGGACAAATCTGGCAACGCCAATCGAGTTCGGATAACCCCTCAGCTAATCGGGGTTAAAGACGACACACATCTTTGGGCAGAGACCTATGATAGAGTTTTGGAGCAAATTTTTGCTCTTCAATCCGACATTGCTGAGAAGGTGACACAGGCTTTGCACATCGCTTTGCTTGACCCGGAACAGCGTTACCTCGAAGCCAGACCTACTGATAATCTGGAGGCCTATAACTACTACTTGCGAGGCAATGACAACTACAACAGAGGATATACAGAGAAAGATTATCAGATGGCGGCAGAGATGTATCAGAAAGCAGTCGAGATTGAGCCTACTTTCGCTCTGGCCTACGCCAAGCTTTCATTGGTTCATACTTTAACGTATTGGAAATATCTTGACCGAACGGAAGAACGTTTCAGGAAAGCAAAAGAAGCGGTAGACAAAGCCCTACAGTTAAACCCTCATCTCCCAGAAGCTCATCTATCCCTTGGGTACTATTACTACCATGGAAACTTGGACTACAACGCTGCTTTGGAGCAGTTCGACATCGCTCAGAAAAGCCAGCCCAACAATGCTGAACTCTTGTCAGCCATCGGTTATGTTCAAAGACGACAGGGAAAATTTGACCAGGCAGTAGCAAACCATATCAAGTCAGCCGAGCTTGACCCCCGCTCGGCAGTCAGAGCCTTAGATGTGGGAGCTACTTACGTCAATATGCGTAACTATCCGGAGGCGGAACGCTACTTTGACCGAGCCATTTCGCTTGCTCCTGATTGGATTCTCCCCTACTATTTTAAGGCATTGTTATACGTAATCTGGGAAGGAAGCACTGTAAAGGCAAACAAAGTTCTTCAAGAAGCAGCAGGAAAAGTTGACCCGCCGCAACTCCCCTGCCTTTGGTTCGAATTTGACCTGCTCGATGGCAATTACCGGAAAGCTTTGGAACGCCTACCGGTTGACCCGAACAAGTTTATTAGTTTTGCAGGTGGGACTGACACCTTGGAATACTTTTTGTGCAAAGCACAAGTGCACGGTCTATTGAATCAACCGCAGTTAGAACAGGCCTGTTATGATTCGGCCCGCAACATCTTGGAAACCAGGATCCAAACACATCCGCAGGATACTGAATTCCACATCCGTTTAGGTATCGTTTACGCCGGACTGGGGCGAAAGGAAGAGGCAATCAAAGAAGGAAAAAAGGCGTTGGAATTGCTACCAGTAACCAAAGACGCAATCCGTGGCCCTGAATTGGTAGCAAAGTTGGCCCAGATATATGTTAAAGTTGGCGATTATGATTCTGCCACAGACCAATTGGAGTATCTGTTGTCAATCCCAACCTCTTTCGTTTCAGTTCCCTATCTCCGCATCGACCCCACCTGGGCACCCCTGCGCAATCATCCGAGGTTTCAAAAGTTGATAAAACAAGGGTAATTCTTTCACTTTCCCTCTCCTTGTAGGAGAGGGATTAAGGGAGAGGTTAAAAAAAGCCCCGCCTTTTGGGCGGGGCTTTTGAGGTGGCTTTAAATTCGCTTAATTATGTTTCTTGGCGTCGTCCGGCAGCATCCCGGTCGGCTTGGCCTGCATAGTTTCGGGCGTCATGATGGTCGGAGTGACAAAGATAATCAGGTCTTTATCCGTAATCTCCTTTTTGGTATAGCGGAAAAAGTAGCCGATAAGCGGTATGTCCTTTAGAAACGGCACGCCGATGTTGGTCTTGCGCTCATCTTTGGTGCTCAAACCGCCGATGATGGCCGTCTGCCCGTTTTCGACGACCACGTTGGTCACGGCGTTGGAAGTGTTGATGATGATGCCGTTCGGGTCAAACTGGTAGAAGCTCTTTTCCGGCCTGAGCTCCATTAAAATCCGGTTTTCAGCCGTGACGTGGGGAGTCACCCGGAGCACAGTGCCTACGTTGTAGAAAGTGATGACCGTATTGCCGGAAGCGTCAAACTGCTTGATCGGGATTTTCTGCCCAACCTGAACGAGAGCTTCCTTATTATCCACGGTGGTGATTTCCGGATGGGAAACGATTTTCGCCTTGCCATCCTGCACCAGCGCGTGCACCCGGGCGGAAATGTCCCGCCACTCGCCGGTTGAAGTTTGCAAAACGCCCAAGGCAACGGAGTCTGGCAAGGTGGGGAACTGGCCCACTTTGGCGGCATCGATGTTGGCGGAGGCCACCGACTTTTGATAGGCAGCGCTCCAGTTGACGCCCAGCTCGGACAGATACTTTTTTTCAATTTCGATTAACTGGGCCGAGATTTTAATCTGTTTGGTCTCCTTGTCCAGAGTACGGACGAACCCCTCCACTTTATCCAAATTCTTGGGCAATTCGCTGACGATAAGCGAGTTGGTGCGCTCATCGATTTCGACTTTACCTCGTTCGGAAAGCATCGATTTCACCGCGATTTTCATGTCCTTGGCGGAAGCGTTATAAACCGGAATTACTTTTACTTCCAAAGGAAGCATAAGCTTCTGGTCGGCCAAACGCTTTTCCAGTTCGGCTTGTTCTCCCAGATAATCTTTTATGGGAAGAATTCGGATATAACCGACCTCTTCAATCGCCGCCAGACCGTAGGTTTTGGTGATAATATCCATAGCCTGCCGCCAGGTCACATCGGTGATCGAAATACTGATTTGACCGGTGACGGCCGGATTGACCACGATGTTGGTCTTGCCGCGGTCGGCCAGCATCGAGAAAACCGAACGCACTTCGGCGTTCTGGAAAACCAACGAGCGAATCTTCTGGTCTTCCGTCTGGGTCGCCGCCGGCCCTACCATCAGTAAAAGCAGCGCCCCCGCTCCCAGAACAATCAGGCTTTTGCGTAAGCCTTTCTTTGCGTAGTTAGTCATTAGCCACCTCTCCTTTATTCCGTGCTTACCAGCTCCATTGCCAGGGTCTTAGTCCAACCGTATTCGTTCACTTGGAACAAAACTTTATTTTCCGCCACCGATACCAGATGGCCGTTGCGCACCCGGTCACCCGGACCGAGAATGTAACCGTTCCCTTCTCCATCTTCAAAAATCGCTTTGTTGCCGGCCAAAGAGCGCAAAATGCCGACCAGGCGCAGTTGCTCGGCCGCTGGTACGGCGCGGCGCATCTTGGACGAGTATCCCCCTTTTCCCACCAGCGGGGTGAAAGGATCCCGCCGCCCCTCGGAATGATACCGAATAACCTTCCGGTTGGGAGAAACCTGCACAAAGGTCCCCCCTATTGCAGCAAAAGAGGTGTCAAAACCATCGGATTCATCTTCTGCCGCGGGCAGCTCGGTATCAATATCTTCTTCATCGGCCACTTCGCCGGAATCGGTCAGGCTTTTCGCCGGATCCAAAGCTTTTTTCAACTGTTGCTGAAAATCGATTTCACCTGGTTTGGATGCTGTCAAAGCCGCATTTTTCGTTTCTTCCGACTTTTTGTTCTCCTCCTGCTTGGCAACCGGCTCAATTTTACCCAAAGCTTTTTTCAAATCCTGCTTGAATTTCTCCGGGTTTACCGTGTCGGTCGATTCCTTTACTTCCGATTTCTCTCCACCCTTCGGTGTTCCGGTTAAAGCGGGCGCCGGCTTGTTGGAAACTGGCAAAGCCGTAGAAGTTTGCGCAGTAGATTTAGAAACGGCCGGCTTTGGGGCCGAAACGCCGGGCGCGACACTCTTTGACTTATCGGTGTTCGCTGTCGTGCCGCCTGGCGTGGCCGTACCCTGGACGGTCGGGCTCGATGGAGTAGTCTTGCTTGTCCCGCTTGCTTTGCCGGCTGCATTCACCGGAGGTGTCACCTTGCTGGTCGGCTGCGAAACAGGCGTACCGGTGGTAACGGTTGACCCGCCTGCCGCCGGTGTGGAAGTCGCACGGCCCGCCGGCCCCGCTGCCGCCGAAGTCGTTCCAGAGGAAACGGACGGCTTGACTCCAACACCCGTGGTCTCACCCGCCGGCGCAGTCCCCGTTGCTGAATGGGGGGCTTTGCCGCTTGTAGCGGATGACGGCGTTACCGGCTTGAAGGGTGAAGGAGTTCCCGGCGTTTCTGTTTTGGAAACGATCGGAGTTGAAACCGAACTTTTAGTACCGGCGCTGGTCACAGGGGCTGTTGCCGGTTGAGATGATGTCGTAGCCGGCACACTCGTAGTGTTTGGCGTTGCACTCGTTTTGCTATCCGGAACTGGAGGGGTAGCAATCGGAGCTGCATTTGGAGTTGTATCGCTAACCGCGGGTTGCTGAACACCAGCAGTAGAAGTGGCCGCATCAGTGCCCATAGATGTAGAAACATTTGGGGTTGTGGCCGGCTTCGGAACAGAAGTCGGTGCCCCCGTCGAAGTCACCGGCACAGCCTTTCCTTGATTCTGTGGAATTTTACTTGCAGAGGACTTCGGGGTTGTAGTTTTCCCGGTTGTGCCAACCGGCTTCGTGACCGTTGAGCCCGAAGTGGCCGGTGTATTTGTGGTAGAAGAAACTGTAGAACCTTTAGGTTGAGACGCCGGGGTTGTCGTGGCAGACGGGGTAGCTGGGCCGGCCGGCGTGCCTATTTTAATCCCACCTGAAACCAAAGGCGCGACCGTGGTACCGGCATTTGTACTGCTCGCCTTGCTTCCGGCGGCCGGAGTGGTACCCGGTGCAGTTGTAACCGTGTTGGTCCCCGGAATCCGAAAGTGGATTTTAATGCCATCTGGAACGCTGTTCCAGGTATAGGAAAACTTGTCGGACATTTCGATGACTACGCGCGCCACCGGCGGTAGAGCTTTGAATTGGGAAAACCGCACCCTTTTCAAGCCGTTCGTAGCCGGGGTTGTGTTGCCCGTTACCGTGGCCGCTTTATCTACGGTAACGTCCGGCAGATCCATTACCAGTTTGAAACTTCCGCTCGTGCCGCTCCAAAAAGATTTAAACTCGGCCGGGTTTCCGGTTTTAATAAAAACGGTCCCGTCGTTGTGAACGGTAATGGAGGAAAGCTGTCCGCCTGCCACCGCCGGACCGGCAAATATCCCTAAGATTCCAAGAGTCATCAATAGCTTTTTCATATCAGTTCAGGTTAGGTTGTTGGAGTTTTTCGGATTCCTTCACGTAATAGGTGGTCAGCTTCAGATTGGTGGTCACCGTCTCGCGCGAAGACTTCGGCTCTCCCCCCGGCTGCTGGATGGAAGACAGTTGAACGCTGGAAACATTTACTATAAAAGGAAAATTGGCAACCGAACCGAGAAACGTGCCTACCGAATGATACCCGCCGGTAATCACTAAATCAAACTCGGCGGATTCATAAAAAGTCTGCGGAAAAGTCCCCTTCGGCGTAAGCTCGTTGACGATAACCTGATTGGAAATGGCGGCGGTGTGCAGCTGGGCCAACAAAGCCGGAACCTGTTTCTCGTCCGGCAGCAAAAGTTCGGTGGTCTTGTATTTTTTGAAAAGCTCTTGATATTCCTTCTTCAAGGCCTCCGAGGTTTTGGCTTTCATTTCGACGTTTTTAAGGTTGGTCAAAAGCTGCTCGTACTCACTCTGGGTTTTGGTAAGCGACTGGCTCAAACCGGAAAGTACCCGCGTGTACCAAAAGTATATCCCCATAACAACGGCCAATCCCACCAGTATGTAGCGCTGATTTTTCGGATCTCGTAAGTCCATACGTGTCCCCTCGTTCGGTCAACTTCCGCCGGTTACGGATTTTCTCCCAGGCGAATCGGTTTCTGCCCTTCGGCGTCCGGCGAAATAAGCTCCGGCGCCAACGTCATATCACAGGTCAACTGAAAATTGTATAGTCTCGTGTTCTGTACTTTTTGCTCCCGGGCAAAAGAGAGTTCAATGTTTTTCAAGAAAGGAGATTTCTTCATTTGAACCATGAAGTTGGCCAAGCTGTTTAAAGAATAGGAAAAACCCTCGAAGGTGGTTTTGGCTCCCGTGGGCGCGGCGTTCGGCGCCGCGGCCGACGTCCCCCCCGAATTGGGCGTTGCCGGTCGAGCCGGGGCCGAGGCGCCAACCTGGCCTTCCTTGAAACTGGCCAGCCAGAGATACTCCGGGATGCGGGAGGAAAGATCTTCCAAAAACCGCACGTAGGCCGACCGGTTTTTGTCCAGGCCCTCGATGGCTGACATCCGCTCCAAAATTTTCCCCTTCAGATCGGTCAAAGCATCCACCAGTTGAATATCTTTTTGCATCTTGGCTTCGCGGACCCGCGCGGCGGCGATCTTTTTATTCATCTGGCCTATGCGCCACTTTTGAAAAAAAGTGAACCCGCCCAAGACGGCAAATAGCACCGCCACGGCCACAACCATATAACTGGCCACTTTGGGCAGGGCAAAACTGCCGCTGCGTTTCTGTAACTCCTTGGGAAGTAGATTTATCTCTATCATATCACTTTACCTTTCGGGCTGCCAGTCCAATCGGCACGGCCAGAAGCGGGGCAATCCGCTCCAGTTCCAACTGTCGGTATTCATCCGGATCGTAATCAACGTTACGCAAGGGATTGATGATGTCCACGGGTACGGAAAGCTTGGCCTGCATAAATTCCGGAAGGAAGGGCACCAAGGCACCGCCGCCGGCCAGAAAAATCCAATCGATTTGTTCGACTTTGGCCGTGGACTTGAAGTAGGAAAACGCCACTTCAATGCCCGAGAAAAGTTCTTCGGAGGCGGAAACCACCGTGGCTTTCAACATATCTTGATCCAGGCTGGTTTCCAACTCGCCGCGAATCGCTTTGTTGGTCAATTCGTGGTTTAAGCGGAACTCTTTCTGGATGGTGTCGTAAATCAAACGGGTCCCCACCGTAACGTCGCGCGTGGAGTGATATAATTTGTCTTTTACGAAGATGATGTTGGTCGTGTCAAAACCGACGTTCACCAAAGCCGCCACCCGGTTGGGATCGATGTCGTAATTGATTTCGTAGGCGTTCAATACGGCAAAAGCGTCGGTGTCTATAATTACGGGTCTTAGACCTGCGTCGGAGAGCAAATCCAAATAGCTTTTCAAAAATTCCTGGCGGGCGGCCACCAGCAAAACGTCCATTTTATTGGTCTCTTCGTTGGTGGATATGATGTGGTAATCCAAAGTCACGTCTTCCACGTCAAAGGGGCTGCGCTGCTCCGCTTCAAATAGAATGGCCTGTTCGGCTTCGCCGCCGCTCTTTTTGTCGATGTTTATTTTGTCGGTGATGACGCCGTGGCCGGAAATGGAGATTACCACGTCCTTGATTTTCGGGTTGACCTTGTCTATTAAGCTTTGGATGTTGAAAATCAAGGCGTCGCGGTCTCTGATTTCATCCGCCACCAGGGCCTCCACCGGCAGTTCTTTGATGCCCAGCCCACGCAGGCAATAGCTGTCCGATTTCTTTTCCAGCTCAATCAACTTGATGGAGCTGGCACCGATGTCCAGTCCGGCGACTACTTTTGGTTTGCGCAACAAATTCATCTTTTCCCCCTGCCCCCTCTAAATGCGGGGCTACGATTCTATTATCGACCGTCCCCCAAAAAAGTTAAGCGGTTTCCCGCAAACTTTTTTCGCCCCCGTCCTTTTCTTTATGGAATTGGTTTGTCGTCCAGTTTGATTCGACCGGTGGAGGCTAATACGTTTATATAAAGCGTGTCCGATCCACGGGATGTGGAATAAATCTTCAAATTACCTGAACTGGAGGCGCCGCCCGCCGGGGTAAAAACCACCGTGGTGCTGGGAAAGGTGTTGCCGCCATAATTGACGTCCGGCTCCAAGTCCACCCGGCTGACCAGTGAATCACCGGCCAAGGGTTCGTACTCCCAGCTTCCTGGATTTACTTTGTCCTTGAAAAGGGTAAACTGCTTCGCCCCCGCGTTAAAATAGACGCCGTACTGCACCCGTTCCGAAATGGCCCGCGAGCGCGCTAAACGCAACGCCGAAACGATATCGCGGGCGGTCGCCTTGGCTTCTAATTTAGAGGTAAAGTTTAGAAAGCTGGGGACCGCCAAAGCGGCCATTACACCTATAACTACGGCCACTATCACCAATTCCATTAAGGTGAAACCCTTCTGATTTTTCATATCTCTAATTTTCTTATCGGCAGAATTCGATTCTTTTCCACTTGTGGTGAGCGACTGGTCCCGACCTGTCCCGCTTGCGTTGAGCGCAGCGTAAACGAGCTCGGTCGAGGGAGCGAAGTCGAGGGAAGCCGAACCACCCAGCGTCCCCGGCGCGAAAAGAGCAAAATTTTCACTCCGTTTGGGCTCCATTTCGTTTCGGTGAAAGACTTTGGAAGTTGAAGTGAAAACATTTGGACGGCTGGATAATTTACTGGTGCCGCGGGGTGATAATTTGACCCCGTCGGGGCAGTTTCCACACCGGTGGCCAATAGGGTGGCGCTTAAAACCAGACCAACCTTCAAGACCATCTTTCATCAACTTTCTCACAAAATCGTCTTATAGGTGTAGTAATCGACCGAGCGGGCCTGTTCTTTTTTATCGGTCCAGGAAATGGTCACTTTGATGCGATAAACGCCCGCCGGCACCGTAGCGTCCGAAGTGGCGTCATCCGCCTGAATGGCCAAGTCATAGATTCCATCGATGCCGTTGGTCGCATCGTTGTAAGGACAGGCGCCGAAATTGGGGGCATTCTTCAATTGTTCGATGCAGTCCTGGGCAATGGCCGTGGCGCGGGTCAAATCCTGCGAGTAGGTGTTCGAGTAAATGGAAAGAACCATAAGCGGCGCCAGACCCAAAATGCCGACCGCCAGAATCACCATCGCAATCATCACTTCGATCAGGGTGAACCCCTTTTGATTTTTCATACGTGCCTTCCGTTTATTGACCTTATTCATATTATCTCCATTCAGCAAGGGTTGCAAAGCCTTTGCCGAAGCCCCCATATTTATAAGACGCCCGAACAATTTGATTTTCAAGGACTTGCGAATGCCCGATGAAGAACCGCATAATTCTCCAAAATAAAGCCGTAAAAACTTAAGCGCTTTGTCGACAGGCTATGGGATTCTTCCCATAGCTTCAAAGACGACCCTGGATGGCAGTCTTCAAACCCAAATCCTGACAATGCTAAATCTCGTCCTGCAAATTGTACTTTTTGATTTTTTCAAAAAGGGTGGTGTAGTCGATTTTCAAAATGTCGGCCGCCTTGCGCTTGTTGCCCCGTGTTTGCGACATAACGCGCACAATCATCCCCCGCTCCGCCTCCATCTGGGCGTACTGGCCCACTTCTTTTAAGCCGGCCCCCTCCCGCAGGCGGATTTCCGTCGTGGAAGGAATGCGGATGGCCAGATGGTCGGGGGAAATTTTTTTCCCCTCGCAAAGTATGATGGCGCGCTCGATGGTGTTTTCCAGCTCGCGCACGTTCCCCGGCCAATGGTAGCGGTCTAAAAGGTTTTGGGCATCCTGCGAAAGCGATTTTGGCGGCTTCTTCATCTCAAGACAGAATTTGCGGATGAAATGATTGGCCAGATGCGGAATATCCTCCGTGCGTTCGCGCAGGGGCGGAATTGTTATCGGAAAAACGGAAAAACGGTAGTACAGGTCTTCGCGAAAAGTTTTCTTTTCTATGGCTTCCTTTAAATCAACGTTGGAGGCGGCGATAACGCGCACATTGACCGAAATCAGCTTGGTTCCCCCCAGCCGTTCGAAGTTCTTTTCCTGTAATACGCGCAAAAGTTTGGCCTGCAAGGCCGGCGACATATCGCCTACTTCGTCGAGGAATACGGTGCCCCCTTCGGCGATTTCGAACTTGCCCATTTTACGTGCGACCGCGCCGGTGAAAGCTCCCCTTTCGGAGCCGAAAAGTTCGTTTTCCAAAAGTTCGGATGGAATTGCCGCGCAGTTGATGGCCACGTAGGGGCGGCTTTTGCGCGGGGAGAGATTGTGAATGGCGCGCGCGAAAAGTTCCTTGCCGGTGCCCGATTCGCCGAGGAGCAAAACGGTCGTGTCGGAGGAGGCCACTTTCTGGATAAGTCGGGAAACTTCCAGCATTTTTTCCGAGCGGCCGACGATTTCGGAAATCCCCAGGGTTTGGTCCAGTTCCTCGCGCAAAAGCGTATTTTCCGCCACCAACCGGCGGTTTTCCAGCGCGCGTTTGATAAGCACCGACAACCGGTCGGTATCGAACGGTTTGGTGAGAAAATCAAAGGCACCCAGCTTCATCGCTTCCACTGCGGTCTCGATGGTGCCGAAAGCGGTCATCACGATAACCGCCAATTCCGGATCAATTCCTTTAAGTTCGGAAAGGACCGCAATGCCGTCCGCTTCCGGAAGCTTTAAATCCGTTAAAACAACGTCAAACTTTTTCTCGCGAACCTTGCCGATGCCGCTTTTTCCGTCGGCAACCGTATCTACTTCATATCCCTCACTGGCCAAGGTTTCCGCCAGCATTCCGCGCATGCTTTCTTTATCGTCGATGACTAAAATTGATGGCATATCCCCCTCTTAAATTGGGCCCCAAGCCCCGTTTCTTATATCGGAGAAATCAAAGAAAGCTTGATTGAATCGGCCGAAAAATTCCCAAATCGGTAGCGCAAATCTTCAGATTCCCATTATTTGTACGAAGGACCGTAGCGGAAATCTTTAGATTTCCAGAGCAGCGGCAGGAACCTCGCCCCAACCCCTCCGTCTGGTAGCCGAGACTTCAGCCTCGGATGAAAAAGGTTACAACGAAGCTAAAACCAGTCGCTGGAAAAAAACGGGTTACGCGTTTAGGGTTTCCTCGATATTCTCCGGAGCGGCGCCCGGCTCCAAAGCCAGCTCTTCCAGCGACGGTTCCCGCTGCCGGCGCAATTCCTCAATTTGATTCAAAGGCTTTTCCAACTGCGTGCGCCTGGTGGTGGAGAGCGAATTAAACTCTTTTTGGGCCTCTTCAATCCTCTTTCCCATCTTTTCAAACGCCGCCATAAAAGCTTCGTACTGTTTGCGAAAATTCCCCATTAGATTAGCCATTTTTGTCGCATTCTGTTCCAGCTGAAAGTTGTCAATTCCCTGCCGGATGACCGATAGAATGGCATACAGGGTGAAAGGAGAGCAAGGAATGACCTTGCTTCTCAAAGCGTCGTCAAAAAAGCTGCCCTGGTTTTCCAGAATAAAACCGTACACCTGCTCGTTGGGAATGAATACGAGGACGTAATCCAAAGTCTGGGCCTCCGGATTGATGTAATCGCGGGAAGTGACTTCTTTAACACGCTCGCGAACGTCTCTAAAAAATGCGTTTTTGTAATTCTCTTTCTCCAACTCCCCGCCGGCTTCCAAATAGCGCAGATAATTGTCAAACGGGAATTTCACGTCCATATTTAACTTCAAATCCCGCGGAAGCAAAAAGGTGTAATCCGGCCGGTTGTATGAGCCTTCCAAAACCCGCTGTTTGTGGTAATTGATTCCTTCCATAAAACCGGCCAGGCGCAGAACGTCTTCGGCCATCCGTTCTCCCCACTGGCCTCTGGTTTTGGAGTTGACCAGAGCCAGCTTCAATTGCTCGGCGGTTTCTTGCAGTTTTCGGTTGTTATCGGCGGCCGCTTTCAATTGCGCGGTCAGTTCGCCGAATTTGTTCTCCCGGTCCTTTTCGAAAGTCTGAATGGAGTTCTGAACCTCCTGCAGTTCCTTTTTCATCGCCTCCAAGGTCTGGTCTATTAGCTCCTTTTTACCCTGCAGCTCTTTTCCGCCCGCTTGGGTCTCGGTTTTCAAGGTTTGCTCCGCCAGCCGAATGAATTGCTCGGTGTTGCGGGAAAGGGCATTTAAAGAAAGCGCATCAAAAGACACTTTCAGATTATCGATGATTGAATTTAAATCTTTCAGCTTTTCAGTTTCGGCCTGGGCTAACAACTCCTGGGCAATATCCTTGGCCTCCCGTTTTTTAATCCAGCCCACCGCCAAAACGGCCATTGCGCCGATTGCCACTCCGATAATAAACGGCATTAAGAATTGCATATTGCTCTCCTTTTTTGTAAAGACTTGCTAAACCTGTCGAACTTTTTTACAGTGTCGAAAGTCATTTTTTCACCCGATAAACGGCCGCCAGCCCGCCCCAGAGATTGCGAAACGTTGACTCTGCAAACCCTTCCATCGCAAAAAGCGCCGCCACTTCCTTTTGGGGCGGGAAAATTTTGAGCGATTCCGGCAGGTAACGGTACGCTTCGCGTTGCCGGGTAAAAAGCCCGGCCACTTTCGGCATCAACCGATAAAAATAGATGTAAAAGAGTTTTTCCCAAACCGCGTTGGAAGGGTGGGCTATTTCCAAAAACGCTCCCACCCCTCCGACAGACAAAACCCGGCGCACTTCGCCGGCAAAGGCCGGCAGACTTCCCAGATTGCGCAACGAAAAACCCTGCATCGCTCCGTCAAAAACATTGGATTTAAAGGGCAGCCGCTCCGCATCCGCGCACACCAGCAAGGCTCGATTGGAAAAAGCAGCCAACTTTTTTTTCGCCACTACAAGCATCGGCATTGCAAAATCAGAAAGTATCACCGTTCCCCGAAAGGCAGGATTAGCGAGCAAGGCAACCGCCATATCTCCCGTCCCGGCGCAAAGATCTATTACTTGTCGGCAATCAACCACAGGACGTACCGCCTTCTTGCGCCAGAGTTGGTCGGAGGCAAAGGAGATGATTCGGTTCAAGCGGTCATAATCGGGCGCCAGTTCCGAAAACATCTTGCGCACATAACCTTTTTTGCCGTTTTGCATTTCCATTTTTTAGTTTAAGTCGATGAACGGGAAGTGTTGCCGGCGGGAACTGCAGATTCCCACCGATAGGCCGCTAATTTCCACCCTTTCTTGGTTTTCAGCAAAATCAGCTTTAAATGGGCCATACTATCAGCAATTCCAGAGCGAATCAAAAGCCCGGAAACAGTGGCTTGATTCTGCCCGATTGCAAACTGCCGCCCGCGCAGGTTTACCGACTTTACATCCGGCGCAGAAAAAAGCTCGTCCAGAAATTTTTGAGGGTCTATCGCCGCCGAGTTTTCCGGTCGGACGAGCAATGAATCCAGAAGTACGGCGTTTTGTGAATCGACCGCCCGTTCCCATTCCCCCATAAAATTGCGCACCTGCTCGGAAACGTCCAGCTCCTTTTTTCCGCAAGCGGTGAAAATGACGGAAAGGATTATAAGACAGACAAACCGTTTCACGGCAGTAAAATAGATTCCGCCGGAGCTTTTATCAAACCCTTTTACAGGCCATTGCCTGCCATTTTATCTCTGCCTGAAATGTAGGGCGTACCTTAAGGTCCGCCCGGCTGAACCAATCTCCAGTCTCTAACCTCTATTATATTTCTGTCCCCCTTACCAAGGGGGATGTCCGCCAAAGGCGGACAGGGGGTTGTTTTTGTAGGGGCACGTTGCTACGTGCCTTTTCCCGCTCATAAAAACCGTAGGAGCGATTCATGAACTTGTGGTGAGCGACTTGTCCCGACCTGTCCCGCTTGCGTTGAGCGCAGCGTAAACGAGCCCTGTCGAGGGAGCGTAGTCGAGGGAAGTCGAATCCATCCCCCTCCCCTTCCCGTCTCGGGCTTGTCCCGACTTGTCCCGAGCTTAGCCGAGGGAGCGTAGTCGAGGGGAAGGGGATAGAGAGGTTTGTAGGGGCGAGGTCTCCTCGCCCTCTTTTTCCGTCAATTGATGCGCGGCTTAGAAAAAGTTAGTGGGTTTGTGGCGCAGGTTAAGCTTTTTCTAACCTGCGTACGTTCTCAAATAAACGCAGGATACGTCCCGCCGGTGGCGGAACTTTATCCCTGGCCGAAAAGCCCGGCACGGGCAGGCCTGCGCCACAAATGCTTAAATATTATCTAACAATATGCGGCGTAATTAAAACCAATAGGTCGGTTTTGGTGGTTCGCTTGGATGTGCTACGGAAAAGGCCGTCCAAAAGCGGAATGTCTCCCAGTAGCCAGACTTTGCGCACGGTTTTGACTTCGTTCTCTTTAATCAACCCGCCCAAAACCATCGTCTCCCCATCTTTCAACCGGACTTGAGTCTCCACCGAGCGCTTGGAAGTAATCGGCCTTTGATTGTTCAAAGGCCCGGTAAAGCCGATGATGTCTTCCACCGTCGGCACCACGCGCAAAGTCAAGGTCGAATCGTCGTTGATGCGCGGCGTGACGTCCATAATGATGCCGAACTCTTTGTCCTGAAAGGAAACGATATCCTGCACCTCGGAACCCGCCGAAAAGCGGTTCAAGGTTTGCAGTGGAATGGTTGTGGCCACGGTGATTTTGGCCGGCTGGTTGTTCAGGGTGGTTACCTTGGGGTTGCTTAACAACTTGCTGTTCGTTTCGGTCGCCAGATAATTCAAAAACCAGTCTAACCGGTTTACCGAAAGCCGGCCGTATTTCGGACGGCCTTCAACCGGGAAAATCGCGGCTTTGCTGATGTCGGCCGTGGTAGTGCTGGAAGTGGTACTCAAAGGCTCCGCTTCGCCAAAGGAGGCCCCGATAGCCTCCGGCCAAGAGATGCCCAGGTCGGATTTCCCATCCAAACTGGTTTCCACCATCCGCACTTCGATGGAAACCTGCTTGACCGGTTTATCCAAGGCAGCCACAATTTTTTCAATCCGCGCCAAAGTGTAGGGAAAATCGGTGACCAAAAGCACGGTCGCCGGCGGCTGCTTCCCCGCCTCAATTTTACGCACGTCCCTGCTGACAATCTGAATTTTCCCCTTGGGAGAAAGAACATCCCTTAAACTGGCCAGCATATGATCGGCCGAGGCGTGGGAAAGCTCGATTACCCGGCTTTCCAGCTGCTGGGGATAATCCTTTTCCATAGGAATTACAACGATAACCTCCCCCTGCCGGCTGTAGGTGTAGCCGTTGGACAACAGAATGGCTGAAAGCGCCTCGTCCAGGGAAACCTGGTGCAGCCGCAGGCTGACGTTGCCGCGCACGTCCTGGCCCGAAACAATGTTCAAATTGTTCTGCACCGCCAAAAGTTTCAAAACCGAGCCGATGGGGGAATTCTCCATTTCCAGAGTAATTTTGGAATCTTCCGTGACCACTTTTGGAAGGCCCGCTTTTTCCTGCGGCCGGGCCGCCGAAAATGTTAAAATGAACAACAGCACAAATAGTTTTCGCATTTTATTCCCCCCGCAAAGCCAGCCGAATGGATGACCCGCCTTTATTTAAAACTGCCGAGCCTTTCCCTATATTCTTGACCACAAATCCGTCAATAGAATCCCCGACTTTCAAAACCCGGCCGTTGATTACGGCAATTGCGGAAGCGCCTTTAACCGATACGGCCGTAAGCCAGAACACTGGCTCTTTCGAGCTGAAAGGGACGACAACGGCCGCCACGGCGTTCCGGTAGAACGGATTGCGGTTGAAACCTAATGCCAATCTCTTTTCCTTGTCGGAAGTAATTCTTTCATAGGCGAATGAATCGGCCGCCGCAGTTGTAACCGGTGGGGCCGAACCGGTCTGCGGGGCTGAAAGCTCAACTACGTTTCTCTTTTTTCCAATGGACATAATGCTCTTTAGATTCAAAAGCCCGAAGACCAAGGCCATTCCCAAAATTCCGTATAAAAATTTTTTCCTTCTGACTTCATCCATCAAGCGCCTGCCTCGGGATTTATTACCAGATAACAGTAGAAACTTAAAGTGGCATCCACCGTGCCGATTCTTTCTCCGCGGCTGACTTCACCCAGCGTAAATCCTCGGTAGGCCGGCAGCCCCGAAATCTTCTCTGTTAAACTGGAAATTACGGCATAGCCGCCTTCGACTTTGATGGTAAAGGACACCGGCCGCACCAAATTGGCGGAGGTTGAATCCATATCCCGCACGGAGTTAAGCAGTTCCGAAAAAGTCGGCCTGGCGTCCAAAACTTTTAACCCTTCTTTTTCTGCCATCGCGATAAGGTCTTTTAAAAATCTATCCGCCTCAGCGGGGGAATAGAGGTTGGACACTAACTGAATGGCGGATTGCCCCAGCTGGGCCGTGCGGCTTTGCCAGAGCGGAATCTGCGGCGCCAATTTCAAATATTGCGCTAACTTGATGTCCGCTTCCAAAAGCTCTCCTTCGACACGGGCAATTTTACCTTTCACCGGCAGAAAGCCGAAATAGGCCCAGGCAACCGCCAGGATAAGAATGCCTAAAACCCGGTGAACCGGCTTATCGAACTTCATCGCAAGCCCACCTCAAAGCTGAAACCGACCGTTTTTCGGTCGGAATATCGCTCCTCCGCTTTGCTGACGATTTTCACCGGTCCGAAGAATGGAGAATGTTCCAACCGTCGGATAAACTCCACCACGATGGCGTCCGCTTCCGAAAAATGGGCGCTGGCCGTTCCCACAATTTCCAGACGGTCAAAAACTCCATGCTTTTGCCGGGCGGAAAGCGAATCAGACATAACCGGCAAAAGCGCCACCCGGTCCAGGGCAATTTCGGGAGGGGTCAGATTGGAAAGTTCCTTCAAATACCAGGAAAAGACCGCCGGATAGCGGACAAACCGGGAAAGAAAACTTTGCGTAGATTCAATCTTACGTTGTAATTCACCAGCCAAAGCAAAACCCGGCACCGCCTCCACCTTTGAAATTTCGTTTTGACGCTGGCGCAAAAGGGCCTGCGCGGACTTAAGCTTGTAAAAATAAAATCCTTGAAAAATCCCCAAAAAGGCTATAACCGGCAAGGCCAGCCGAAAAACCAGCCGGTTTTGATGCGCCAGGCGATTGGCTGTCTTCACCGAGTCGGGTAGCAAATAAGCGCTTCGGTCTTTGGCCAAAGCCAGCCCCAAGGCCTTGGCAAAAAAAGGATACAGCTCGGCAAATTCAGAAGCGTTGGTTACTGAATAGGAAAGCTCGCGCGCGGGAGCAAGTACCGAAACTTTTGCCCCGATGGCCGCCTCCAGTTCGCTTTCAATGGCCACGTCCCCCTCCGGCACCCCGGCCAAAAAAAGATGCAAAAGCTTCCGGCCGGAATACTGCGCCTGATAATAATCCAGAGAGGATAGAACCTCCTCTTTTATTGGCGAAAGAAACCTGGAAACTCCTTCTTCCAAATCGGAAGGCTTGGGTCCCCCAACCGAAAATTCGCGGAAAAATTCCAACCCTCTCGGCCCGTAAAGAGTCAGATAGGAATTTTGGGGCGTAACCTCCAAAACCCCCACCCCTTCCCCTTCTTCTTGAGGATAAATGGGTAAAACTTCGGCAAAACCGATCCCGCCCATACAAACGCCGCTCAAAGGTGCCCCCGCCTGGGAAAAGAGGGCCGATAGACGATCTAATACCGTGCGCAAAAGCGCCGCAAAAACCACTTCTGTTCTCTTTTGGCCGCCCCCCTCTTTGGGAAAAGTACGATACGTCCAATAGGCGCTCTCCAAAGGAAAAGGAATCTGTTTGCGCGCCTCCCAGATGACCGCTTGATTCTCTTCCTTCTTGTTTTTAAGCTTGGGAATCACAAAACGGCGAAAAAGAATGGCTCCGCCGTAAATCGAAAGATAAAACTGCGCCCTTTGGTATCGGCCGGACGAGACCAGTTTCTCCACAAATTCAACCAGAACGCGTTCTTTATCCTCTTCATCAAAATCGGGCGTGGGCGCCAAATCGCATATTCCGAAACCGGAAAGCTCCCACTTCAAACCCAGCTTGGCGCCCGCCAAAGGCTTTCGGGTCAAACGTACCCAGCGCAGCTGATTGGCAACCAAATCAAAACCGAAAAAGGTCTCAGGCTCATAGCGCCACCAGCTTTTCCACAGGCCCGCCTGCAAACGCATCCGCGCCGCAAAAGCAACCCAAGAACTTTCCTCTAAAACGGCTGGAGGTTCTTCCGCAGCGTGGCGGGCAATACCCGGCTTTGGGTCTTGTTTAAAAGTCTCTTTCTCTTTTTTAGTTTCCAGAAAACGCAAGTTGCCCCCGCAAAGAAATCATCAAACCGAAAACGTTATGGTTGTGCCATCCGAGAATAGTATGGTAAAAGTATTTCCGGTCATATTGGCGTTTCCGCATCCTCCAACCGGGCAAATCCTAAAATTGTTGAGATTCACCGTAACCGTAGCCCCTGCGGCAACGGTTTGCGAAGAAGTAAAGCTAACCGTCTGCCCGGAAGCGAAACGGGGAATGGTTTGGTTGGCGACCATCGTTCCAGCCCACACAATTATCTCGTAGTAGTTCAAGGTGGCGGTATAGGTGGCGCGAAGGCTGGTAATGGTGATGCTCGAAGAGCTCGAGTTGCGAATTTGAAAAGAAACATCCCTTCCGCTATTCGCAGCGGAAGCCGAACCGGTGACGTAGGCCAGCGAACCGCCCGAACCGCCGCTGCCCCAGATATTGCCGATAAATTTAAAATCGACCAGAGTGGTCGAACGGGGCAGCACCACCGCCGTACGCACCAAGGTATCGCTTGTCGGCGCATAAATCGCCGTGATGCTGCGAATGCCTTGTGGAATTAGACTGGCAAAGCTGTAATTGCCGGAGCTGTTCGGGTTCGTGGTGGCGGAGGTCGTCCCGCCTGTGCCGTTGGGGTAAGTGATGCGAACGCTCACGTTGGAAGCCGAGCTTCCCGGAGCATTCCCCTGTCCATCGGTAACCACCCCCTGCACCGTGTTGGAAGTCAAATCGGCAGTCACGTTGGCAAACTTTTTGGTGATGGTATTTCCTCCCGAACCGGTGGAGGCTATCGTAACCCCGCCGGTATAGGTGTATAGATTCCCCCAGGCGTCGGTTTTATAATCGTTCGGATTTTGGGTGAAATCGTTCTGGATGTACGGTCCCCGCCAAGTGGAGTAACCTCCCGGATTGGTCACCAAAGCGTCCAGATTGGAAGGCAGCGAACCGACATCGCCCACGTAGCCAAAGTCGGAACGAATGCCGTTGGCGAAAAGGTCCGGATTGCCGGTGATGGCCCAGGAAAGTTTCTCCATCTCCTGCGTGGTGGCATCCCAGCGGCTGTTATCCAAAGCCACGTTCATCGATTTAAAAGCCACCGCCGCCATAATGCCGATGACGATTACGACCAAAAGAACTTCAATGAGCGTAAACCCCTTTTCGCTCATTATTATTCCTTTGCTTCTCTTCTTACGGCCCAAAATTACTCCCCACTTTTAAAATGTGATAACAATATTTGACCCCGAACCGGTTGAAGTTAGAGTTCGTGCCGTTGAGTCATAAACGTAGCTGGCTCCCCAGGAATCTTTGAGGTAATCCGCGTTAGTGGAATCAATATACGGCCCGTTCCAACCCAATCGGGTGTAAGGATTCCAGGTGGCAACCCCGCCCGGTTTCGTTACCAGACCAGTCAAATTGGGGGGAAAACTGCCTACATCCCCTCGATAACCTCTATCTGAAAAACGCCCACCCGAAGCCACCGCGGCATTTCCCATAATCCCCCGTTTCAAACGCATCATTTCCTCTTTGGTGGCGGTGGTCTTGGAGCTGTTTATTATGTCGCCGATTTTGGGTATTGCCACTGCGGCAACGATTCCCAAAACAATGACAATGACAACCAGCTCAATTAGGGTAAAGCCGGATTTATCCCGAAAACCCCCAAACTTTCCTCTCCGCCTCCCTATGGCGGAGGAAAAGCGAACCAAAACTCCGGCCATTTACAGGTTATTTTCACCTGCCGTGTTGGTATTCGGCCAAATTTCTCCGGTGGCCGTTTTAAACGCCCAGCCGCCGCGCGTGCCAACGACTACACCCTTGGTAACGCCGGTGACAATGGAATCCGGCGCACTGGTCGGCAGTTGATACGGGTTGGCCGGTATCGCTTGTTCCATCACCACACCCGGAACTTCCAACTGCGCCAGAGTCGGCCAGATAGCGGTGCCGGTGGTTACCGCCTGGTTGGCGTAGAAAATGGAAACCCCCGAACGCAGTCCGCCCAAAGCCCCTTTGCAGGCCGAAAGCTTGGCCTGCGCGGAGATATCCATATACTTTGGTATCGCCACCGCCGCCAGAATCCCCAGAACGACGACGATGATGACCAGTTCAATCAGGGTGAACCCGGATTGCTTGTTGGTTTTGTTAAACATGCTCCCTCCTCCTTTTTGGTTTTGTTTTATTTTCAAGCTTCTCCGGCGCAGGTTTCAACCTGCGAGAGAACCATCTTGTGTTGACTCATTTTCTGAACAAGCTTCCTCTGGCGCAGGTTTTAACCTGCGAGCGAGCTATCTTCTGTTGATTCATTTTCTGAACACCGACAGCAAATTCCACATCGGCAAAAATACCGAGAGGGCAAAAAACAACACCGTCCCCCCCAGAACCACCGTCAGAGCCGGTTCCACTAACTTGGAGAGCCGGCGGGTGGCGTATTCCACTTCCCGGTCGAAATGAAAAGCCATTTCCGACAGCATCCGGTCCAAAGAGCCGGACTCCGTCCCCACCGAAAACATCTGCACCGCCAAAGGCGGAAATACCGGCGACCGTTCCATTATTTCCTTGACCTCTTTCCCTTCCGCAAAACCGGCCTCGATTTTCTCAATTTCACCCGCTACGATTCGATTCCCGATGGCTCCCCGAACTACTTGCAAGGATTGAATGATGGGCAGGCCGCTTTTGACCAGAACCGAAAGCATGTGCGCAAAACGGGATATGGCGACCTTCAAAAAAATCTTTCCCAGAATAGGAAGTTTCAACTTGAACCCGTCCAGCCAGACTTCCCCTTTTTCCGTCGCCAGCCAGCGCCGCAAAAAGTAACCGGCAAAAAACAAAGCCGACAGGATATAGTACCAGTAATGGCGAATGCCGAAACTTATCCCCATCATCACTTTTGTCGGCAGGGGCAGTTCGGTTCTAAACTGGGCGAAAAGCGCGGCAAATTTGGGGATGACAAACGTTACTAAAACAATAAATGCCATACAAAGGGCAAAAACCACCAAAATGGGATAACGCAGGGCATCCTTCAAATCCTCTTTGGTTTTCATCTCCCGCTCCATAAAGGTGGAAAGCTGATCCAAAACCTCGTCAAAATGCCCGGTCGCCTCTCCGGTCTTTATGGAAGAGCAGAACAAACGCCCAAAAATTTCCTCCTGCCGGGCAAAAGCCTCGGAAAGGGTAACTCCCGCTTCCAAGTCGGTTCGGATGGTGTCCACTCCCCGGCGCAAAAGCGGATGTTCCGCTTGAGCGGCTAAAATCGACAGGGCGCGCAGAATGGGTATCCCGGCCCGATAAAGTGTCGAGAGCTGCCGGGTGAAAATAATCAGTTCGGAAAGCGGGACCCGTTTGGGCCCCAAACTGAAACTTTGCCAGAGCCCCTCTTTTTTCTGTTCGACGGAAATGGGGATGTAACCGAGGCGGTCCAGTCGCAAACAAACTTCCGAAGCGGTCTCCGCCTGCATCATTCCGGAGAGCGCAACCCCCGTTCTATCTACCGCTTTGTAATGGAATTCCGGCAGCATACCAACTCTTATTTTATCAACACCGGTTCGCGGCTTGGAACGTCAGCGAAATCTGCCGCCGAAGAAACCCGCAGAACTTCTTCCACCGTGGTCAGACCGGCCAGAGTTTTTTCGGCCCCGTCCTGGCGCAAAAGTTTCATCCCCTGCTTGCGCGCCTCCGCCAGAATGGCTGAAGCCGGTTCCCGGTTAGCAATCAGTTCCCGAATGGAATCATTTATAACCAGCATTTCAAAAATGCCCAGCCGTCCCGAAAAACCGCTCTGCTTGCAGCTCCGGCAGCCCGCGCCGCGGTAAAAAACGGCGCCGGGCTCGCCAATCCAGAGCTGCCGCTTCAAGGCTTCCGGCACGGTCGTTTTTTCCCGGCAATTCTCGCAAATCCGCCGCACCAAACGCTGGGCGATAACGGTGACCAGCGAAGCCGCCAGCAAATACGCTTCGACGCCCATATCCAAAAGCCGGGCCACGGTGGCGGGTGCATCGTTGGCATGCAAAGTGGACAGGACCAAATGTCCGGTCAGAGCGGAACGAACCGCAATTTCCGCCGTCTCCCGGTCGCGAATTTCCCCCACCATGATAATGTCCGGGTCCTGCCGCAAAATGGAGCGCAGCGCGTTGGCAAAAAACAGCCCCGCCTTCTCGTTGGTTTGCACCTGGGCAATCATTGGGATGTGGTATTCGACCGGATCTTCGACGGTAATAATATTTTTTTCCACCGAGTTTAATTCCCGTAAAATTCCGTATAAGGTCGAAGTCTTTCCGCTGCCGGTCGGCCCGGTGACCAAAATCAAACCCTCCGGCTTCTTCGTCACTTGCCGTAGGCGGGACAGAAGCTCCTTCGACAAACCAATTTTATCTAAATTCACCGCCAAGTTGGTCTTGTCCAGAATGCGCAAAACCACTTTTTCGCCAAAAATCGTGGGCAAGGTGGATACTCGGAAATCAACCTCGTTTTGCCCGATTCTATAGGCAAAGCGGCCGTCCTGCGGCAGCCGTTTTTCGGAAACGTCCATATTGGACATAATTTTGATGCGCGAAACAACCGCCGGCCCCAAATTCCTGGGCGGCGTGGCCACCTCCCGCATCACTCCGTGAATGCGGAAGCGCACGCGCAGCTCCTTTTCTTCCGGCTCAATATGAATATCCGAGGCCAGATCCTTGATTCCCTGGGTCAAAAGCAAATTGACCAGCCGCACCATTGGCGCGTTGTCGGTCAGCTCTTCGGGAGTCTCCCCGACTTTCTCAGTAACTTCCGCCAGCTCTTTGCCAAAGTCTTCTTCCGGCAAAGCCATCTCCCGCACCACTTCCGCCACCGAATCCTGTACGCTGTAGTAATCCGATATTGCTTTTGCAACCTGCGAAACCGAAGCAATGGTTCGATTGATTTCCAAACCGGTGTGATATTTCAACTGCTCGATGGCTATCAAATCGAGCGGATCCACCATCGCCACCGTAAGCGCGCTTCCGAGCTGCAAAATCGGGATTAAGCGGTGTTTTTTGGCCAGTTCCACCGGAACCAGTTTCACCACCTCCGGATCGACGACCAAATTGTCCGGATTGACTTTCGGGACGGAAATTTTCTCCGACATAACCGCCAGGAACTGGTCTTCCGATAACGCTCCTTGGCGAACCAGAATGTCGCCGGCCCGCTCGCCGGTTTTCTTTTGGATTTTTAAGGCTTCATCCAGCTGCTTTTGGGTTACTAATCCTTTCTGGATTAATAGTTCCCCGATTCTTTTTTTGCTTTCCATTTGGATATAGTTTTCCCTAATCCCCCATATCTTCTTATCGGCAAAAAAGTTGCCTTCTCGACTTTACCGGCTGGTTGCCAACGGCTTGCCCGAAAACGGGTGGCGGTCGAAGAAACCGATTCAATAATGCCGGTTTGTTTGTAGGGGCACGTTGCACGTGCCTCTCCCATTCCCGCTTCGGGAAGGCCTGCTCGTGGTGTTGCCTTTGGCTACGGCCAGGGGGCAGGGGCTTGTCCCGAGCGACTTGTTCCGACTTGTCCCGAGCGCAGAGTTGAGGGAGCGAAGCCGAGGAAAGGTCGAGGGAAGACCCGAAGGGTCATTTGTCCCCCTGTATTTAAGGGGGACCATAGGGGGTTGCTTTAACTAAAAACCACCGCCACGTCGGCACAGGGGCGGTGGTGGAGAGCGGTAGCCCAGCCGAGGTAGGAATCAGAAAGGAATGTAGATACCTCTCCATAAAAAAAGTCGAAAAAAGGAAAAAAAATCTTAAACTCCCGGCTCGTCAACCTGTCCAACAAATGAAACTTTTGGAAAAAAAATGAGGAGGTGATACAAATGAAGAAAATTTTGATGCTGACCCTCTCTTTTTTGGCCTTGGCCGCCGTGCAGTATGCTACGACGGCTTGGGCGGAAGACGAGAACCAACGCGCTTGCCGAACGGCGTTGGAAGAAGTCAAAAAAACCGGCGCCATAATGGAGCGGGCAGCCCCTATAATCCGTCAATGTGAGAAAGACTCGGCCAAGGTGTTGTTTGGCCGGGCCCTCCGTCTGCAGGCCGCCGCGCGGGAGGCATTGAGCAATCGACGCTGCCTGGAAGCTCTGCGCTTAACCGCTGGCGCCCGCCGGCACACTTTCGCAGCTCTCAAACTGTGCGGCGACAACAGCGGCGACACAAGCGCCCCCCTTCCCGATGACCTGGGCCATATGTTGAAAGATTAAATCGAAGGAGAAACAAAAAGCGGGGAAGCCTTTGCTTCCCCGCTTTCAGTCAAAGCTTAAAATTACCGGCTACAAACGCAGCCGCACTCCGTAATGTTCCTGTCCCCAATCCCTGCCTTTCACGGGCATGGAAACTGGATGCCCAAAAAGACCTTATTCAACTCCAGCACCACGTCACCCGGCGTCAGAACCCCGTCGCAATTGACGTCGGAAAAGCAGGGATGACAAGCCCCTTCTCCGAGGAAGACACAGTTCAACAATAAAACCACGTCGAGGGCTGTCAACATCCCATCACCGTTCATATCGCCCTTGGCCGCCAGGCAACCGACCGAGTACTTGTACACCGTCTCCCCCACAGCGTAAGCTAGCGTATCGTTGAGAAATCGGAATCGATTGATAAGGTACCCGAATCCTGCCAGGTGCCAGGATACTCCCGCATCGGTGGTTTCGTACGTGTCACCGCCATAACCTCCAATCCATCCCAGAGAATCGCTGCCAAATCCAATCCCCTGAACGTCGTACAGGGTATTGAGAAACAGCTGATCGCTCCAAGTATTGCCGCCATCTGTGGTCTTCAAATAGTAGGTAGGTCCCGGCGAGAAATTTTCAATGGAAACGTAGCCGGTTGTGCCGGTGCGAAATTGGATTTTCCAGCAAAGTTCGCCCGGGCGGCTGCCCGTGTACCGGATGGTCCAGGTAGCCCCGCCGTCGGAGGTGAACAGCACGCGCCCAAACCCGGTGCCAATACCGGGGCCGGAGCCGGTTGTGCCCACCACAAATCCTGAATCGGGGCTGAAAAAGCGGCAGTCCACCAGCCCTCCGGCGTGAGCGGAAAGGTCGATCAACGTCCAGCTGGCTCCCCGGTCGGTGGTCTTTATCATCCGTGCGGGGCCGTAGTATCGACCGGAGGCGTACATAACGGAGTCATTCGCCACGGAAATTCCACAGATGCCCCGCGGGCGGGGTTCGGGAATATTCTGAACCAGAGACCAGGTGGTTCCCCCGTCAGTTGTCTGGTAAAGAACTTTGCTGGTGTCGTCGATGACCCCCACCCAACCGGTTAGAGAATCTGTGAATCCGACGCTCCGCAGGTAGGCATCGGCAACGAACTGAAGCGCCCAGGAGGCGCCGCCATCGGTGGTTTTCCAAATCTGACCGGAACCATTAACAACCCAGCCAATCGAAGGGTTAACGAAGAATACGTCTTCATGCCTAGCACTCACTGGTGCATTTGGCAAGGTTCGCCAGCGCGGGCTTTGCGGGAGCGCCGAGTCAGCAAGCATCAGAAGCAACGCGGTCATAAAAAGACACGTTTTTGTGATATTCCTCATATCAACCTCCTGCCCGACCCGTGAAAACAGGTATTTACGACCAATGGAAGTCGAGTTTCTCGCAGCAACAAAAGTTTTTCGCCCTCATTTTATTTGGAGTCAAATTTTAAAGCTACAAGCGCAGACGCGCTCCGTAATGTTCCTGGTAGTAGTCTTGATATTCCCCCGATTTCACTTTTTCCCACCAGCGGCGGTTGGAAACATACCAGTCAATGGTCAAATCCAAGGCCTCTTCGATTGAGTCGGCCGGTTTCCACCTCAATTCATTCTGCAGCTTGGTGGCATCCAGAGCATAGCGCCGGTCGTGCCCCGGTCGGTCGGCAACGTAGGTGATTAAAGATTCGGGCTTGCCTAAATGTTTCAGGATACGATGGGTAATCTCCAGCGTGGTGTGTTCGTTGCTCCCCCCCACGTTGTATATTTCTCCCGGTTTCCCTTTAAAAAGCATAAGCTCGATAGCCCGGCAGTGATCGGCCACAAAAAGCCAATCGCGCACATAAAAGCCGTCTCCGTAAATGGGCAAGGGCTTGTTTTCCAGCACATTGGTAACGAATAAAGGGATCAGTTTTTCCGGAAATTGATACGGGCCGAAATTGTTGGTGCAGCGATCGATGATAACCGGCAAACCGAAACTTTTAAAATAAGCTAAGACCAGAAGGTCGGAAGAGGCCTTGGAAGCGGAATACGGAGAAGTAGGGTTAAGGAAAGACTTCTCGGTAAATTTTCCGTTCGACAAACTGCCATAAACCTCATCCGTTGAAATGTAAACAAACCGCTCAATTTTATACCGCAGCGCCAAATCCAAAAGATTGGCCGTCCCGGTCACATTGGTTTCCACAAAGGTCAAAGGCTCGTACAGGCTGCGATCAACGTGCGATTCCGCCGCAAAATGCACGACCCCCCAAATGTTTTCTTCCTTGAAAAGAGGTTCCAAATCCCCCGGCACGGCCACGTCTCCGCGGACAAACCGGTAGCGGGGATGATCCTCCACGGCCGAAAGGTTATCCAAATTTCCGGCGTAAGTCAGCTTATCAAAATTTATAATTTCGCAATCGGATCGGGATTCGAGTAGATGGTGAACAAAGTTGGAGCCGATAAACCCCGCTCCTCCGGTCACTAAAATTTTCATCCGTCTTTCCGCTCCCACCTATACGGTATGTCATTGGTATGGGGGTCAATTCGAAATTCATCCGGCTTCTGATAATGGTATAATTCGGTCGGGCAGTTGATAATTAAAGTTTCTTCCGGAGAGATACCCTTAAAGCCGTGATAAACCAGGGGAGGAATTTGCAAAAGTTTGGGATTCTGCTCCCCCAGAAAAAACTCGTTTACCTCCCCTTTGGTGGGCGAAGCCTCCCGGGAGTCGTACAGAACGATTTTGGCCATTCCTTTCACCACCGCAAAGTTGTCGTATTGCTTCTGGTGATAGTGCCAGCCTTTCACCACTCCCGGATAAACAGCGGTCAGGTAAAGCTGCCCGAATTGGATGAAAAAATCCTCGTCCGAACGGAGAATCTCCATCAAACGGCCTCTCTCATCCGGAATGACCTTCAGCTCTTTTAAGCGCGCGCCAGATATCATGATTTTTACCCCAAACCGGGATAAAAACCAATATCCCTTTCCCTTTTCAAAAAGTCAAGTTTAGAGTGATTGAATCTTACGGGAGAAACCGGGTTTTAGGAAGCCGGCTTGATTCCGTATCCCTTCAATTTAAGCCGCAGGGTGGACTCCGGGATTTTCAGAAGCTCGGCGGCCCGCTTCTTCACCCAGCCGGTCTCGGCCAAAGCCCGGCAAATATGCCGCTTTTCGCTTTCCGCCAAATGGTCGTACAAAGAGAATCCGTTGCCGTTGGGCGGGGTCAAGCCCTTCTCATCCCGGCCGAAGAACTTGGAGGATAACAACTCGGGTGAAATACAGCCGCTCTCGCCCACCACCACCGATAACTTGCGAATTTCGTTCTCCAGCTCGCGCACGTTTCCGGGCCAATCGTAAGAGCTTAAAATTTCGAAAGCGGCCGGTTCAAAACTGAGTTTCTTGTCCCCGCCGTATTGGCCGGCAAAATAATCCAAAAGCAAGGGTATATCTTCCTTCCGCTCTCGCAGCGGGGGTAAACGCAGGGTGAAAGGGCTTAAGCGAAAATACAGATCCTGGCGGAAAAGGCCCTTCTCCGTCAATTCCTTTAAGTCCTTATTCCCCGCGGAAATCAGGCGTACGTTAACTTTACGCGGACGGGTCTCACCCAGACGGACGACCTCCTTTTCCTCCAAAACCCGCAAAAGCTTGGCTTGCATGGAAAGCGGAATTTCCGAAACCTCGTCTAAAAAGAAAGTCCCCTCATCGGCTTCTTCGAAAAGTCCCGGCTTATCCCGGTCCGCACCGGTAAAGGCTCCCTTCCGGTGCCCAAAAAGCTCCGATTCCAAAAGCGTTTCCGGCAAAGCGGCGCAATTTACGGACACCAAGCGGCCATCCCGGCGAACCGATTGGAAATGGATGGTTTTCGCCAACAGATCCTTGCCGGTGCCGGTTTCACCCATAAGCAAAACCGATAAATCGGAATCTTTTACTCTTGCGGCCGCATCCAAGATGGAAATAAAAGATTTGGACCGGGTGATGATGTTCGGGAAGGCGCATTTCGCTTCAAGCGTGGCCAAAAGCCGTTGATTCTCCAAAACCAAATTCTTTTTCCCTTGATGGGAAAGTTCGAGGGCAAAAAGCGGGGCGGACGCCGCCGCTAAATTCAGTTCCTCCTGGGAAAAAGGCGACCCGGTTCGGAGCAAACGTAAGACTCCCAAGCGCTCATTTTCCACTTCCAGGGGCAGCAAAAGGACCGTAGGCTCATCTGTGCTCGGGGAGAGGGTCAAATGCGGAAGTTCCGGTTCGAAATGAATTTCGTCCGGGCCGGCCGGACCCTGTCCAGCGCCGGCCAGAAAAACCCACTTCCCCTTGGAAATGCCATAAATCTGGCCGTCTTGCAACCGCAGCTTCCCGGCCAAATCGGCTAATTTTTCCTGCAGGGAACCGGCCTTCCCCCAGTTTAAGAAAAGTGAAAAATTATTTTCCGGGGAAAAAGCCTTGGCCAATTTCTTTTGGCAAAGCTCGACGGTAAGTCGAGCCAAAAGCTCCTGCTGCTCCTTTCTTAATCCTAAGTAGCCATTGTCCGAAGTTTCCTTCAAAAACTCTAACACGAAGCCCAGACGGGAAAGATTGCCCGTCTTAATTAACCTATTTGCGCACCACAAAAAGCTTTCCGAAAGAATTGGGGAGACCTTTAAAATGGACACTAAACCGCCTAATTCCTTTAGATACTGGGAGGCTCGCGCCTCCTCCGCATCGGCCAATAGACCGATCGCTAATATCTTAAGCCGGGCTTCCTCCAAAGGTAAAACTCCCGGGGGAATAAACTGGAAAGCTTGTTCCAGGTAATGCTGGGATTGTTCTACCTCTCCGGTTTCGCAAAAGGCCAGGGCCAGCACCCGCAAGGATGCCACAACCTCTTCTTTCTCTCCAAGGATGCGGGCCAAATCCAAAGCCGCTTGGGCACGCCCAAGGGCCGCTCCGGGCCGTCCCTGTGCCAAAAGCAGCTCGGCCCAGCGCCTTTCTACCTGGCTCACCAGGCCGGATTGGGGTGCCAGCCTTTCTCCAATCTGCAAACTTGACCGATATTCCTCTTCCGCTCTAACCCAGTCTTTTTTCCAGAAACAAAGTTCCCCGCGATATTCGTGCAGAATGGCTTTTTCACGCTCCAAACTTTCGGCCGCAATCTTTCTTTCGGCCTCAAGAAATTCTTGTTCGCACTCTTCCCATCTCCCCTGACATAAATAAAGATAGGCCAGCGAAAGCTGATTCCTCGCCTGACTCGCAAAAGCGTTGGTAACCCGGTTGACTACCAAGGCCAACCGCAGCGATTTTTCCGCCTCCTCCCAGCGCCCGGATATAAAATACACCCGGCCCAAATTTCCCCAGGCCCGTCCTTCCCCAACGCTATCCGCCCCTGCCCGGGCAGCCTCCAAGCTTTCTAAAAGATACTGCTCGGCGCTTTTCAAGTCCGAGCGGATAAAAGATAGGCGCGCCAATTCGCTGTAGGTTTTAGACAATCCATTTAGGTCGCTGACCCTGCGATAGTTCGCCAAAGCGTCCAAAAGAGACTTTTCAGCCTGCCAGAGCTCACCGGTAAGGGCGTAAAGTAAGCCCAGAAGATAGAGCGACTCCGCCAAACCAATATGGTTGGTGGAAAGACGATACCCGTTAAATGCCTGGCGCGCTTTTACAATAGCTTCCGTGTAAGAATTTTCTTTATACAAAAGCCAGGCCCAAAGAATGGCGGCTTCCGCTTCCTCTTCGGGGGAAAAGGGCAGGGTGGCACAGGCTTCCTGCTGCAGAAGGATGGTTCGGGCCTCTTTAACCCTTCCCTTTTCTATAAACTGGCGGGTTTCGCCAAAAACCCGCCCGGCATCTTGGTGGGGGCCAGATGGCTTCATTTTCAATCCAGTGAAAGGATCCCCGACCCATATCCCGGCTTCTTGCCCAAAGACGGTGGATTTTCGAACGCTTTCCGTTTGAATTGATAAATAATCGGTTCCACCTGCTCTTCATCAAACCAGACGGCTACGATTACATAATCATCCGTAACTTGTAAGATTTGATATTTATAGGCTCTGCTCAGAATATCCCAGGGATGCTCGTCGCAAACGATGGCGGCACCTGAACGCGGCGTGCCGGGGTAGCCTTTTTCCGGAGCAAAGGCCAGAATCAGGCCGCAGAACAATACTACACCTGCAATTAAAATCTTTTTTGACGTTTTCATATCTCCTCCCTCTGCCTAAAACAGAGCTGTCGAGCAGACACCAAACCACCCGGCCCGGCGGCGACTTCTTTGTGGGTACCGGCCCGTATTATATACTACGCAACGTCTGCGATATTTGTCAACATTTTTTTGCCCATAACCCGAAAATTTTTCTGAAACGGGGCCACCTTGTGAAAAATTTCTCAATCCCGCAAAACCAAAACATTTTCGTGCAACTTATTTTTACAAGTGGCGTAAATTTAACTGCTTGTATATAATACGGATATGAATAAAGCGGAGGAAAAAAAGTGAAACAGTGGCGGTTAGCCATTTGCATATTATTCATCATATCTGCCTTTCCGCTAGCAGCCGATGCAACCCGGCTGATCGTAACAGACCACTTCACCGTGCCAAGGGATACGGTCATAAACGACGATTTGGTCATCGGCGCCAAAGAAGCCGATGTCGCCGGTACCGTCTCCGGCGACTTGATATTTGGCGGTAACGGTCTTTCCCAGACCGGGCCGGTGGAAGGCAGCGTTTGGGCCGGCGGAAAATCCATTCAACTGAAAGGCCCGGTATCCGGTTCCGCGCGCATTTTTTCCTCCGAGTTAACCCTGGAAAATTCTGTAGCGCGTAACCTGATGGCTTTCTGTGGAGACGTGCGCATGTCCGCGGAAGCCGAAATAGGGCAGGATGCCCATATGTTCTGTGGCAATATTATGCTCGGAGGAAAAATCAACGGTGCACTTTACGCAAGGTGCGGAGAGATTATCATCTCTGGAAAAGTGGGCAAAGGCGCCAACATTAAAGCCGATAAAATAACACTTACGCCTACCGCCGTTATCGAAGGCGACTTCATCTACACCAGTAAAAAAGAAGCAAAAATCAGCACGGGCGCGCAAATCCTGGGTAAAACCGTTCACAATCTCCCCGGGAAAAAAGAATCTAAGACCTCTGCCTGGGACGTTTTCTGGTGGATAATCTGGAGGATCAGCGAATTAATAACCGGATTTCTTCTGATTGCCCTTTTTGCCAAACAGATGAACGCATTCAAAGAAGCCGCCACCCGCTCGTTCTTAAAAACGATAGGGGTCGGCCTCCTGGCCTTCATTGTCATTCCAATAATTGCCCTGCTTTTCGTGGTTACAATAGTTGGCCTTCCCCTAACCCTGGTTTTGACCGCCTTCTACGTCGTGGCCCTCTTCCTTGCCAGTAACTTTACCGGCCTGCCTTTTGGAGAAGGAATTTTGCGACTGTTCAAAAAACAGGGGCCGATTTCTCCCTACCTGGCGATGACCGTTGGAGTCATTTTGATCCAGTTGCTGGAAACCGTCCCCTACTTCGGCACCTTAGTCTTATTGGTTGCCGCCTGGGTGGGGCTGGGTTCAATTTTGTTAGGGGGCTACCGGCTTACCGAAAAACTCCCAGCCCAGACGGCTTAACTACCGCAAACAAACCTAAGCCGGGTCTTGGGAGTTTATTTTATTAAAACCATCTTTCGGGTTTGCAGAAAATTTTTGGCCGAAAGCTGGTAAAAATAGACCCCCGAGGGAAGCGCCGCCCCCTTCCCGTCCCGTCCATCCCAGGATAGCGAATATTCCCCGGCGGGGAATTCTCGGTCCGCTAAAGTTTTTACTTTTTGTCCAATTACGTTATATATGGATAGCAGGGCTGGGCCGGTTTCCTTCAGGGCAAAGCGTATTTCCGTAGAAGGATTAAACGGATTGGGAAAATTCTGCCCTAATCGGTACTGCTCCGGAAGATTTTGCCCGCCCGAGCCAACGGTTGTTGAATAGGCCGCTCGAATCATCCAGTCGTTAAAAACCCAGCTTTTCCATCCGTTGCTACGGCTAAAGAACAAAGACCGGTTGTCCGGCAAACTCGAATCCGCTCCTATCCCTGGGTTCCGAGGTGAATTGGATAACCATCCCAAAACAACAAAGAAATCACCCTCTTCGATAATAGGCTGTTCCGGTTCGGGCAAACTAAAATTAATCCACCCCTTACCCGCGGCCTCCGACCTCACTCCCCAAGGTCCAGCCAAAAGTCTTCCCGGAACACCGACGGAATCGGAGAAAACCGAAAGCAAAATCTTCGTAGTATCGTTAACCAGCGCTCTTAACATATTTATCTTTGCCGGATAGGAGGAAGGCGTCAGCCGGACGGCAAATCGGTTTTCATCGTAATAGTAGCCCACAATGAAAAAACTTTCCGCCGAACCATCATCATACTTAATCTGCTTTCCCGGAAAAACGGAAAAACAATAGGGACTCTGTTGAGCCGTAGGCGGGGAAAAAGTCAAGTTTTGGTTGGCCGAACCGTCCGCCGCCTCGATATAATAGCGCAAATCTACCCCGGCAGCCGGAACCGGTATTTGGACAGTAAAATTTTCTCCCGTCCCATTCATTGAGATAGCAGAATACGCTCCCCCGTTGACCGAGTAATGCAAAAACGCCTGTCCTATACCGGCCTCGTCCGTTATCTCTGCGTTAAGTTCAATTCCTTCCTCTTCGGAAAAGGCCGCCTCCACTGGTTTATGCTCGATTTGTGGCGGTATCATATCGGGCCCGTAGTATCGAACCGTAGCGCGCACGACAAAATCGGTTATTGAAACGGCCGTCCAAATTCCCAGAGAATCTCGATAGCACGAACGCTGTTGGCCGCCATCATCGTCACCGGTCAAATAGGGTGCGCCCGAAGTGAGCATTTCAAATGCGATATGAAAATCCTGAAAACCCAAATCTATCGGCACAGGGATCGGGATTACCTGCAGGGATAAACCGCCTGAAAGATGGGCTAAAAAAGGTTCGGCAAGCTGGCGGGCGGGAACTCCCCCACTGTCGGCCAGAATATGTATTCGCTCCAAGCCAGAACCGCCGTACGAAACGGCAGAAATGGAAACCAGACTGCAGCTTTGCAAAGGCGTGAACCGCACGGACCAAAACGAACCCGCTAGCGCCTCCTGGGGAAAATACAAAACAGGTCCCGCGTCATATTGCAGAACGGTTCCGTTTGCCGCTGACGCAGAAAATAAAGCCGGAGTTTTCCGAAGGGCGTCGGCATCCGCCGTTACCCTGGAGTTCATCTCTGTCAGCCGAATACCCCCGGAAAAATCGGAGGCCTTAACCAAGCCTCCGGCCAAAACTATCAACGCGAAACATAAGCTGCTAAATTTTGTTTTCATGCCAAAACCCACATAGCTCAAGGGGGCAATGCTTATGCCGCTCGCCCGGTTCTACTCCTCACCTGTCGTTATTGGAAGCCAACCATACTAAAACTTGCATAGTCTTTTGTCTTTCAACTGCCTACAAACATTGACGCTAAATGAACCCGAGATTTTCACCTTATATGGTAAACTCTCTATTATGCCCATATTTGCACACTTACAAATCTAATTTGCGCTGTAGTGTAAAGCAAAGCATATTGTTCAAGTGGACTTTGGGCTGAAAAATAAATCTGTCCTGATTGCCGCCGCCAGTTCCGGCATCGGCTTGGCCACCGCCGAAGCATTCCTTGCCGAAGGGGCTAAAGTTTCCATCTGCTCCCGCAATCCGGAAAAGCTGAACATTGCCCGGGAAATTTTAGAGAAAAAAACCGGACAAAAACCTTTTGCCATTGCCTGCGACCTGACCGACTCCGACTCAATAGAAAACTGGGTAAGCCAATCCGAAAAAGCCTTGGGGCCAACTCAAATTTTGGTAACCAATACCGGCGGTCCTCCCGCCGGTACTTGGAGCGAACTTAAACCCCAGGATTGGGAAAAAGCCTACCTTTTAATTTTAAAGTCCGTAATGAAACTGTGTGAATTGGTTGTACCATCGATGCAAAAAAACAAATGGGGGCGCTTAATCTTACTTTCCTCTTTGTCCGCCAAGCAACCGATAACTCACCTTGCCTGCTCCTCTACTTTCCGGGCGGGGCTTCTGGGATACGCTAAATCCTTGGCCAACGACTTGGGTAAATACAACATCACCGTCAACACCATCCTGCCCGGCTACACTTTGACCGAACGCCAGAAGGAACTGGCCGAAAAAACGGCGGCCAAAACCGGAAAAAGCCCCGATGAGGTTATCAAAAGCTGGGAAGCTGATGTTCCTCTAAGAAGAACGGCCAAACCGGAAGAAATCGCCGCCGCCGTGGTTTTTCTCGCTTCGGAAAAGGCAAGTTACATCACCGGAACCGCCCTGCCTGTGGATGGCGGAATAATTCAAGCCCTGTATTAATTGCGCAAGACTTGAAAATGTAATGTTTCCAGACATGGGGAATAATTTGTCTTTAGCTAAAGAGATTGGTATTGCGTTTCAAGGGCTTTGGGCGGCCGCGGTTGTCTTGAGGCACTCCTTCCCCGGCGCAGGCTTCAGCCTGCGAAAGTCAAAGTGCACGCTAAAGCGTGCACCGGAGGGGATTGATTTTAGGTGGTATCAACACTCGGGTTTTTTTCTGATTCTCTATATAACACGGGTAACACATGCCTGAAAACTGTACGCGAAAGATTTGAAAATACATTAAATCGCTATTTTATTATAACGATTTTACCGATGTAGGTTTTCTCGCTGGAATAAGCGCCGGTCGGCTGTACGCTGAAAATATACAACCCGGCCGCCACCGTTTGCGTGTTGCGCGTCAAAAGATTCCACTCTTCAAAACCGGCGTCCGAAGCGTTGGGGCTTTTGCTGTGCTTAATCTCCTGCACCAAATCCCCATCCAGGGTGTATATCCGGATAATGCAGGAAGGCGGCAGGTTGATGAAGTTTATTTTTTGCGTGCTCAATAAAATCCCCGCGTTCTCCTCCGGCCGTTCGTAGTGGCTGTAATTGTGGTCAATCCGATACGGGTTGGGATAAACGGATATTTTCAAACTGTCCGCCCGCCGCGCCGAATCCCCCGCCACGGCGAAAATCATTCGGCCAACCGAATGGGGATTCGCCTCCACCGGGTCAACGCTCACGTTGGGCCCCAGCTGCCCAAAGTCGAAAGGCGTTACCGCAAACCAGACCGGCTGGGATTGGGAAAGCCCGGAGATATGATATTGATACCAGTAAGCGCTGTCGCTGCCGGTGTCGGTAACCACCGGATAAATTCTGGCTTGCTCAAGTCCTAAATTATAGTCGTGGGGAAAAAAAACAAAGGTGGTGTCTACGGCGGTCCTACCCGGGCCGCACGAACGGCAAAAAAGGATTCTCACAACTGTCTTGGTAGTATCGGGGTTGCAACGGCTTAAGTCATTATTGCGGGGAAGCAAATTAATGTTGTTAATCTGAACGCCGTATTTTAACGGGTCAATCGGCCGGGTGATGGCGCCCGGTTTATTCCGGCAGGTATCCCATTGGGTGGCATAAATCTCCTGAATTTCATCGTAGGTCAAAGGCCGGGAAGGCGCCGGGCGCCATCGCTTAATCGCCCGATTGAAATAATACGGCTTCCAGTTCACTACATCATAGGAACCGACCACCGTATAATTGGCCCCGTCATAAGACATCCACACCCGATACCCCTCAAAGTCTTTAAGATTGGTGAATGAATCCACCGCCGCTTCGGTTTCGCGTCCAAACCAGCGGATGGTCACCTCTCCCGGCCCGATGGAAAAATCCAAGTGGGGATACGGGAGTGTCTTTGGTCCTTTGAGGTCCGGAATGCCATCCCCATGGCGATGGTAACCATTAACCGGAGAGTTAAAGAAGGGGTCTCCAAAGTGAACCCTTCCGCACAGCACCCTTGTGCTGTCGGTGAAGTGGTCAAATACCTGCCGGGCCATCCGGGCATTGTCCAGCAGGGCCGAAAAGTCTAAATTGGCGGTAAAAGAGTTGATTTTGGCCGTATCCAAGTAATTGGAAGAATTCACGCCCAAATTTTCCGCAAAATTATTCGCATCGGTATGCAATCCCTCTCCGGCGACAAAAGCCAGGGTAAACGGCAAAGAATCTCCCACCGGCAAATCAAACGGCCCAAAGGAAAGTAAATAGCGGGTGTCCGACCCGTCCGCCAGGTCCACCGCCGAGGGCTGCGGGTTTAAAGGAGAGACCCAGCCCGCCCCAAAGCCGACGTCCGTGCTCCGCTGATTTACGGCGGCAAAAACCTGATCGTAGTCCTTTTCCCCGTTGGAAAGATAGTAGTACCGCATCCGATGCCCGGTCGGCTGCCCCAAACCGCCCGCAAAACTCTTTTGCCCCGGGAATTTTTGCGGTCCCCAGTCAAGCGTGGCGTCGCTGTCCGGCCTCCACCAGTTAAAAGAGGTCGTTGTTTGCTTCAAGTTCAGATGCGGGTTATTTGGTAGTTGCACAATTTGAAGTCCTACCGCCGCGGTTGGGCTGCTCCCAAAAGCGCCGCCATCGGGATCCCCGTCATTGTCGGCGGAGTAAGCCAGATAAATGGTGTCGTGACAGAAAAGCGGCCCGTTATCCGGAGGGGTTCTAAACATATCCCTATACCCGTTCGGCTCCGAGATCACCATCCCGGAGAGGTCATCCGATTGATAGTCCGGCTTTCCAAGCCACCCCACGTCCGCATCCACAAAGTATCCAAGATAAACCTTACTCAACGGCTTTTGGCCGATGTTGACTATCTGGTAATCCAAAAGCACCCAATCCTGCCCCCAGCCGGTCGCCCAGGAATAACTCCGCTGAACAACCTTCAGGCCTCTTCGCTTATATATTTTCCCGTCGTACGGATCCGTGCAGGTGGCAAAATAACAGTCGCTCGAAGTGTCGTACATAACCGCAATGAGGTCCAAATCCGAAACCGCCTGCGGATCGTAATATGGGCTGGCCGGATTTATGGAACGCCGGATAATCTCCCCCGAAAACCCCGCGTTGGGAAGCAAATTGCCGCTCCGCAAAAGCCACCCGTCAGTTCCCACGGTAGTGGAAGTATCCTTATCGACCGCCGACCCAATCCATAACCCCCCCTGAAAAAGATACTCTATCTTGGAATCCCCCGGAAACTCCGCCGAGACGGTCGCCCGGTCCGTTAAACAATCCTTCAAAAGGTAGTCGCTGCGGTTCCCTAAAAGCCCGTAGTTCGTGACCGTCAGCCACAGCCGCCCCGCCCGATGCGTGCACTGCTGAAAATTCGGAATGGGCCGCGCCTCCAAACCGGTTATGCGCGGCAGTCCAGCCGGGTTCACCTCCGCTTTCATCCGCGCCGATGTCTTGGAATAAGTCACAGAGACCAAGCCAACCAAGCCCGCTATTACCAACCGTTTGGATGTGCTATCCCATCTCATAAGTCGCACCTGTTTCTCATTTCAACCAACGATAGCATAATTCATATTCCGTAAGGAAGTCAAGAACAATCAAGCATTTCAGCTCTTCCCCGCTTTTGACGGTCCCATCACCGTTCAATTGTTGGCCGCTCCCCGGCTTGACCGTCCCGCCTCAAACGCTTTGATTATCCGTAGATGGGAGAAAAACCCGGACCTAAAATTCCCCCCTCCACATCAAAAGCGGTGGACCCAGGCCAAAAACCTGTTTCTAAAAAGGTGTTGACGGTCATTTTCCTCTTTGCTCTGCTTCTCCGTCTAATCTATCTATTGCAAATTTACCAAAACCCCACGTTTAACTACCCGACACTGGACGCTGCCTACCACGACGAATGGGCCCAGGCCGTAGCTCAAGGAAAACTGGCCCAACCCCAGGCATTCTTCCGCGCCCCGTTGTATCCCTATTTCCTCGGATTGATATACTTCATCTTCGGCCACAATTACCTGGTCCCAAGAATATTACAACACCTAATCGGCTCGCTGGCCGTCGTATTACTCGTTGTATTGACCAACCGGCTCTTCGGCAAAAAAACAGCTTTAACCGCCGGGCTGGTATTTGCCGCCTACGCCACGGTAATTTACTACGAAGGCGAACTCTTGCTCGACTCCCTTTTGATTCCGCTCGACTTGCTGATTTTTATTTTTCTTTACAATGCCAAAGACAACCCGTCTTTTGCTAACTGGGGGCTGGCCGGTTTATGCTTGGGACTTTCCGCCGTCACCCGCCCCAACATTCTCCTCTTTGTTCCCGTAGTTTTAATCTGGCTGGCCTGGTGTTTTCGCAAAACGGTGAGTGCCAAACGCCGGCTTTTCTTCGCTGCCGTATTTATAATGGGGACGGTTCTGCCTATTCTGCCGGTTGCCGGCCACAACTATCGGGCCGAAAAACCTCTCGTTCTAATCGCCTCGCAAGGAGGGGTGAATTTCTATATCGGCAATAACCCCCGCTCAAACGGTTATTCGTCGATAATACCGGGGAGGCCTGGATACAACTGGAAATTGAGCGACGTAAGTGAGGCGGCCCGCCAGGAAACGGGAAAAACCCTCCCTTCCGGCCGGCTTTCAAACTTTTGGTATAAAAAAGGATTGGAATTTTGGTATCAAAACCCCGCCCAAGCCTTTCGCCTGACGGTCAAAAAGGCCTCTCTTTTTTTCAGCTCCATCGAAATCTCCAACGACCAGGATATCTACCTATTCTGGAAAAACTCGGCATTGATACGAATACTGCCCGTCGGCTTTTGGTTTATTGGCCCACTCGGCCTCCTGGGAATTATCTTCACTTTCGCAAATCGCAAAGCGCGCCTGCTTAGCCTTTTCGTAATAATCTATTCCCTCTCGGTAATCGCCTTTTTCGTTAACGCCCGCTTCCGCCTTCCCATCCTCCCCTTTATGGCCCTTTTTGCGGTCTATGCGCTGTTTGAGTTGTGGAAAAAATTACCTGAAAAGAAAAATCTCCTGCTTGGGGCAGCCGGTTTGGTTGCTCTCTTTATCTTGGTTAATGGTAATTGGTATCACTTACAAAAAACCGGCGGCCCGCAGGGATATTTTCGTCTGGGAAACGTCTTTCTGGAAAAAGGAAATTTCTCCGAGGCCCGGCGATATTACGGGCAAGCCTTGGAAATTGACCCTCATTTCCGTTTTGCCCATTTAAATTTGGGCACGCTGGCACTGAAACAGGGAGATTTAAAAACGGCGGAAGAAGAATATCGGGCCGAGCTTTCCGTTGACCCGCTGTCCGAACGGGCGCTCTCCAACCTTTCTTTGGTGAAACGCCTGGCCAGCCAGCCCCGCCAGGCTCTCTTCTGGGCACAAAAAGCGGCGGCCGCCAAGCCCTACTTTCAGGAAGCCTACTTAAACCAGGCCTGGGCCTACGGTGCTCTGGGAAAACCGGAAAGCTCCTTGATAGTTTTGGAAGAAGGGCTAAAAAAATGTTCCCGCTACTTGCTGGGAAATTTCTTGATGGCCTCCTTTCTCGTGGAGACCAAACGCTACCGGCCGGCCGAAGAGCTTCTATTTCACCTCTTAGACAGCCTCTCCCATTACTATCCCGGTTTCGAAAGCGAGCCTTTTTTCACCGCCTCCCGCGAGTTTGAAGAAAACCTCTCCGACCTCAAATCCAGAGCTTACCAGCTTCTCGGACGCAGTAAAGGAGAGCAAAACGACCTGCCGGAGGCCGCCCAGTTCTTTCAAAAATCGCTGGAGGAAAATCCGCAAAATATAGATGCCGCCGCCAACCTGGGCACCGCTTTGGACCGCCTGGGCCGGCCAGAAGAAGCCCTGTTTTATTTTGAAAAAGCCTTAGCCGCCAAGCCGGATAACTTTGCTTTATATTTTAACTACGGCTTGGCCCTGGCCAAAACCGGCAAATTGCGCGAAGCTCGTCAGGCCTTTCAAAAATCGCTGGAGTTGAACCCCGGCTTTGCTCCGGCCAAAGAAAAACTAACTTTGGTTGAAATGCTGATTCAGAAGCAGCAATAAAAAAAGACCCCGCGGACAGGCGGGGTCTTCGTAAGAAAAGTAATTAATAATCGCGTTTACGGCGGCCCCAAAAACCATTCCAGCATCTGCCGGGTGAGCAGCACCGCCTGGGCTTCCTTTGTGCCGTAAAGCGAAAACCCAAAGCAGGCGGTTTTAAAACTCCCCCGGTCGGAGCGCACCGCCACCGTCTTTCCGTTCAAATCGGACGTATCCGGAAAAGCCGAACGATACAGATAAAGCGGCTGGCTGCGCACCCCCCGCTCAAAGTAATTAACTGCCGGCATCCGCCGGTAAAGGGAATCGGGATACAAAAGCGAATCGGGTCGCACGCGCAAAGGGCTGCGCAGATAGGCCTTGGTCACATTCGTGTCAATGTCCAAAGTGGGCAAGCCGGGCACTTTCTGCCGGGAATCTGCGCTGACAAGCGTGTCGGCGCCGATAAACTGTTCGTTGGATACGTGGTCTCCATTGGCCTCGAGTATTCGCAAAAGATGGCCGTCGGAAAGCATCCCGTCAATCCCGAAAAAGAAAAAGGGAAACCCGTTGGAAGGGTTATTTTCGTCATACTGAATCAGAAGGCCCGTCGGCTTGATGCTGGCGCCCGGCCCGTCAATGTCCAAAAGGTCGTCCCGTCCCAAAGTCCAAACCGACCCTCCCGCATTCATGTATTTCATCAGCGAAAGATTCATGTCCGCGGCGTTGCCGGTGGGAAAAAGCTGTTCTTTATGTACGATAACCAGCTTATACCGCGCCATGATGGAATCCGGAATGGGGCTGGTGACAACTACCTTGCGCACATCTTGCACGGTATCAAAATAACTCCCGTATCCGGCCTGCCGTATTAGGTTTATGTAATACCCTTGGGAGGCTTCATCGGCCGACTGCGAAGGCTCTCCCGTAGGCCCCCAGAATTCGCGGGTCAGCCTCCGGATCAAAAGTATCTTTCTATCAAACCGCGGATGGATGATCACAAACTTGAGCGCAATCGGTGTGGGGTCGGAAACCCCGGCGTCGTCCCGCGTTCGCACTCTGAAAAAATAATATCCCGGCTTATAATTGTCTGCGTCCGCTCCCCTTAAACCAAAAAAAGTAAAGGATTGATCGGAAGTGTAGCGCGGCCTGGTTAAGTCGGGAGAGTAATGGAACGGACGGTCGCTCGCCGCCCAAAGCTTGGTCGAATCCTTTCTGGCCGAACTAAAGTCGTTAAAGGGTCCAAAAAGTTCCCAAAAATAATCAAACTTCGGTTGAGTTCTTGGATAATCGAGAGAATCCGACCCCAGCCAGGTTATCGTAACCCCGCTGTGTCCGGTGCGCAGGTCTTCGGGCGTGCCACTGTAAGTCGGGCTGTCCAGCGAAAAAAAGAACTCGGTGACCGTCGCAATGTTAACCAGCGGGAGCGGGGGAACCACGTTGTTAATCAGGCCCAAAAAAGTGTTCGGCGCACGGTTTTGACGCTTGAACGTCCGCCACTTGATCAGGCTGTCCGGGGTATAAGCCCCCTGGTCGTCCTGGGCGCGAATAAACACCACCGATTGAAAAACCTTGGAAGTGTCGGAGGGAAGCGCTACTACAGCTGTTTGCCCGTTTTGACCTAAGTTGCTGATAATCGTCCAGTGCCAAATAGTGTCGGCATTGGGAGAATGGGCCTTGATAAAATCCAACGGCGTCCCGATAGGCTTTCCCGTACTGTCCTTCTTCGAAGCCCGCACGACGGAATCAACCTGGATGGAATATTCAAATTGGACGATGTATCCGTCCGGGTCGGTGGCATACCAAAAAAGTTGCGAAGGAGCGGTAAAAAGACTGTTTTCCAAAGGAACCGGCGAAAAAAACACAAACGGCGGCTGGTTCGTGTGCGCCGTCCCTCCTTTCTTGATGGTGCAGGCGCTGGAAATTAAAAGCAAAGCCAAACCTAAAAGTGAAAAGCCAAAACCCAAATATTTGCGTAGTTGCGTCATCCTCTAAATTTTCCTCCTAAAAATTTAATGCTCCTAAAAGCCGGTGTGGTTAAAAAGCGAAACTGACCGACAGGCGATGAAAGGCTCCCAGGTCGCGCGCGTCTTGGTAGGCATAGTCTGCCGCCAGCTTAAATCTCTGCACCGGCAGTCTAAAACCGGCCCCCGCGGCAAAACCCATTCCGGTGGAATATTTTATGGCTCCCTGGCTCAAGCTGGCTCTCGCATCCGTATCGTCCCGTCCCCTTAGCCCCGCCCGCAGAGCCAGCTTTTCCGAGTACCAGTATTCCACCCCTCCGCTGAACTTTTCCAAATTATCGGGCGGATGGCTCCCTTCCAGAGCCAGAATGGCCCGATGGGTTGGAGATTGAATCAAATCCATGGCAACCCCGAAGTGAAAATCGGTCGGCAAAGCAAAGTCTTTGAAATTCTCCTCCCGGCTTCCAAAGGCAAAGTTTGGGCCGAAGTTCGATATCCGCATGGCTATGCGAAAGTTTCGAAAGCCGGTTTCATACAAAGTCCCGATATCCGCCGCCCAGCCGGAAGCCTCGCGGTCCGCCAGGCTCTCCACAATATATTTTCCGGTTAAGCCGAAGGAAAAATGATCGGTCAAATAACGGGCAAAGGTCACCGCCAGGGCCAAATCTTGGGCGTGGGTAATCTCTCCCGTGCCGGCAGGAAAGTTATACGTGGTTATGGGAATGTCGCCGCTTTGAAAATCATAAACGGAAATCCCCACCACCCCGCCCAACTTCCGCACCGGAAAACCGAAAGCCGCAAACTCGTAATGGATGCCGGCCGGATAGTCGATGTGCGCAAAAGCCGCCTGCCGTTGGCTCAAAGCCGCCAGCCCGGCGGCATTGTAATAGATGGCAAAAACGTCGTTGGTAACCGCGGCAAAAGCGTTCCCCATCGCCGCCGCCCTGGCCGATACTCCGATGTCCAGAAATTGCAGGCCCGCCGTCCCCACTTTGGCCTGTCCCCACCCGTTCCCGGCAAGAAGCGATCCGATGGCTCCCCCCAGCAAAAAAACTTTTAGTGTGCGCTTTCTCATTTTCATCACCTCGAATTATTTAATGATTACAATTTTCCCCACGTGGATTTTCTCCTTGGTGTATGCCCCGGTGGGCTGCACGGTGTAAAGATAAAGCCCCGCCGATACCGTCTGCGTGTTGCGCGTCAACAGATTCCACTGGTCAAATCCCGCGTTCGAAGCGAAAGGATCCTTCTCATGCTTGATTTCCTGCACCAAGTCTCCGTCCAGAGTGTAAATCCGGATGATGCAACTGGCCGGCAGGTTGATGAAATTAAGCCGTTGCGAGCTCTGCACCTGCCCGGCGGCCTGTTCCGGCTTCTCAAAATAGCTGTAATCCTCGTCAATCCGGTAGGGATTCGGAAAAACCGAGATTTTAAGCTCCAGAGATTCGCGCTGCGCTTCGTTGGGCAAAGCATAAACGATTTTGGCGCTGGCATTGGGCGTCGCCTCCAGCGGATCGACGCTGGAGTTGGGCGTTAGTGAGCCAAAATCAAAAGGCGCCACCGATATGTAATAAGGTATCGAGGGAAAAAGGCCGCTGATTTTGTACTGATACCAGTATTGGAAGTCGTTGGTGGAATCCGGATACAGCTTGAACGCCTTTAAACCCAAATTATAATCCTGGCGCGCAAAGTAAAAAACGGTGTCCACCGGCCGTCTTTTCGAGCCGCAATCGGCGCAAAAGCGGATGTTCAAAGCCGTCTTGCTCGTGTCCGGCAGCCGCCCGGGGCCAGGTTCAAATCCGACGTCGGTCAAACAGGCGCAGGCGCCGCTTGCGCAGGGACTGGCGGCGTTGTAGCGCTCCGGGTCGATCGCTAAGGTTCCGGTGGTGTCCCACTTTTTGGCGTAAACCTGTTGAATTTCCTCGTAGCTTAAAGGCTGCGCCGGCGCTGGATCCCAGCGGCATTTCGCCTTGTTGTGAATGTACGGCTTCCAGTTCACCTTGTCGAAGGAGGCGATGGTGGTGTAGTTCTGCCCATCCGTGGAAAGCGATATGCGGTATCCCTCAAAATCCTCGATTTTGCTGAAGGAATCCAGAGCCGTCTCCGTATTTTTGCCGAACCAGCGGATGACCACTTCGCCCGGCCCGGAAATAAAATCCAAGGATTCCGGAGGCGGCGGCGGCTGCGGCCCCTTAAAGTCCGCAATGCCGTCTCCATGCTGGCGCGGTACCCGTTGCGGCGGCTCGCCGCAGTTCACCGTATCCTCAATCGTCTCGTTATCGTAAACCCGCTGCACCCAGCGCGCATTTCCGGCAAAAGCGCTAAAGTCCAACGTCGCCTGATACTTAAATAATTCGCCGAGCTTATTCTGAAAATCTGAATCTCTCGAACAATTATCCTGCCAGTTCCTCGGATCTCGGTGGAATCCTTCCCCGGCAATGTATCCCAAGGTCAAAGGCAAAGTCTCTCCCGGTGGCAGGTCGAAACTCCCAAAAGAGACTACATAACGGGTGTCGAAACCATTGGCGATGTCAAGGGCGTTCAGCTCGGGGTTAAGCCGAGGCAGCCAGCCCGCTTGGGTATTATTGTCTACGCGGCTGAATATCTGGTCATAATCGAACTCCTGATTGGAAAGATAATTGTATTTCATCTTATCCCCTTCCGGCTGCCCCAGCCCCCCGGAGCTGTTCTGCCGTCCCGGAGCCTTCTGCGGGCCCCAGTCCAGGTCAACGTTGCCGTTGGGGGTCCACCAGTTAAAGGAAGTTTTAACGTTGCTCAATCCTCCCGGCGCCCGCACCACGCGCACCCCGCTGGCCGCCGTGGGGCTGGTGGAGGTGAAAATCGCGTTGCTGTTTTTCGGATCCCCGTCGTTGTCGGAAATATAAGCTATATTGATGGTATCCGGGCAGGAAGCCACCAAATCGTTCGGCACCGAAACCTTAAACCCGGAAAGGTCGTCCTCAAAATATGCGCCGTTGGAGGGATGCCCCACGTCGGCATCGACGAAAACTCCCAGGTAAATGTTTTTTAACGTTCTTCGGCCGATGTTCACGATTTGATAATCCAGCATAATCCAATCCTGCCCCCAGCCCGCCGACCAGGAATAACTGTTCTGCACGATTTTCAGCCCCAGAGGCTTGTGCGGCCGCTGGTCAATCGGATCGGCGTTGACAAACTGCGGGCTGGTCAAGGTGTCATACATCGTGGCAATCAAATCCAAATCCGAAACGGCGTTAGGGCTGTAATAGGGGCTTCCCTTGACGGTTGAACGCTTGATGATTTCACCGTTTGCTCCCTGGTCAGGCCAAAGCTCAAAATCATCCACCGCCCAGCCGTCCGTTCCGGTCGAAACTACGGTGTCCCCGTCCACCACCCCTCCGATCCACATACACCCTTGAAAAAGATATTCAACCCGCGACCCCCCCGGAAATTCGGCCGAAGAGGTGGACGTTCCGGTTAAGCAGTCCAACAACCGCAGATCCCCCTGGTTGCCAAAGAAACCGTAGTTGGTAATGGTAAACCACAGCCGGCCTACTTTGTGCGTGCACTGCTGCTGGTTGGGAATAGCGGCAACCTTATATAACCCGCCGCCGGTGGAAAACAGGCTCCCTGCCGTCGGAACTCCCTCTTTCATCCGCGCCAGCCCCGCCGGCCCCAAAACGACAGCCAGGAGAAAAGATATCGCAACTGCCCTATTTATCTTTAGTCGCATCTGTTTCACTCCTTATGCCAAAGCCCGCATTCTCGTTTAGCCTGCTAAAAGTCAATCGATAACCCTAATTTAATGTTGCGCCCCGGTTCTAATAACCGTGGATCGTTCTGGAAAGGCGTTCCCAAAGTTACCGCATTATACTGGGTTGTATTGCCATTCGCATCCAGGGTTTGGAAACTGACCACCTGATTGGTATTGGTTCGCCCGGTGTTACCGAAAGGCCCGAACGAGGACACGTTCTTGCGATCAAACAGGTTGTTGACCCAGAGCTGCAGGGAGTAATCCTGCTTCCAGATTCTGAACGATTTTTGGAAGCGCAAGTCCACCCGGCTGGTGGGAGGCTTCCGTAGGGAACCGGTACGCGAAAAATCGTTGCGTCCCGTAGGCAGCCCCGGATAAAGCGCCGAAGGCGTGAAAGGAAACCCCGAACCGTACTGCCAGATGAAGTTCAAATTCCAGTTGTCCGGCATTTTTAACCCGAAAAGTTTTGGATGGTCGCCGTTTGCCACGTTTATGTTCACGTTCAAAGTAATCTGATGCCTTTGGTCCCAGTCCAGCGGAAATTCCTGAATCGGAATCTCTCGGGCATTAAGCAAATTCACATAGTTGGAAGCGTCCGAAGAGCTCTTCCCCAAAGCGATCGAATACTGGTAGTCCAAATACCCTTGCACATAGCCCCCTCCCACCCGCGAAATCTCCGCCTCCACCCCCCGCGTGCGCCCGTAATCCAAATTTTGATAGTCGGTTACCTGGTCCGCCCCGAACCGGGTGGTCTGCGTGTTGACAAGGCCGAAATCGTCATTATAAAATCCGGTCAAAACCGCCCGGTAATCGTTGGAAAGCAAAACCTCGCTTCCAAACTCATATTTAATTTTCTTGGTGTAATCCAGATTGAAATTCCCGATTAACTTGGCCGCCGAGCCTCCCTGGGTCGAACGTTGGTAAAACTGATCCAGGCTGGGCAGCTGAAAATAGTGGCCGTAATTGAAAAACACTTTCGCCCGCTCGCTGATGGGGTACGAAAATCCCATCCGCGGCGAAATTTTGTTCCGAATCGGGTCCTGAACCTGATTGGCAAAAGGCTCCGCTTCGCGGATGTCGTTTAGGCCCGAAGCCTGAAAGAAGAAATCGTAGCGCAAGGATATATTCGCAATCAGCTGTCCGTATTCCACCCGGTCGCCCACGTACACGTCCGCGATAATCGGCCGATGGGTGTAAAAATCGCGGAAAATACCCCGGTCCGAAAATTCCTGAAAGTCCGGTATCCCCGTGTAGCGCGTGGCCGGATAGCTGATTTGCGCCATCGTCAGCTTGGTCAAATCCAGCTTAAAACCGCTCGAAAAGTAATGCGAGGCAATCTGCGAATTAAAGTCAAACTTCGCCGTGGTCTTGGTGGTGGAGGAATTCTCGTAGAAGGTCTGCTGCAGGTACCCTCCCGGTGCGGCAAACCCGTTGTTGCCGTAATCATACTGTCCGTTGCCGTTCACATCGATGTAACGCTGCCCCGCCTGCCGCGCCCCGCCGGTCGGCGGGTCATAAATCCCGTTCCCGTTCAAATCCCGGAAAGGCAGGCCGGGCGAATAGGCGCTGCTGGGGCCGTTGTACTTGGAATCAAAGTTCAAATCCTGGTTTTCCGGACAGTTGCAGGTAATGAACCGGTCATCCGGACCAAACTTCCCGTCTTTGTCCATATCAATGAAGGGCTCGCCTAAAATCAAATCCCCGTCATGAAACGGCTCGGGGGTATTGGTGTTGCTGTTCAGGCTCCAATTCCTGCGCCGCTCGATATCAAATCGCCCGTTCGCATTGGTGTCGGTAAACCGTTCCGCCGCCTCGTAAACCCCGTCCCCGTTCACATCTTCAAAAGGGTCCCCCGGAAAACCGGTCAGCGGGTTGGGGGAAGTATAGACCGGCTTGCCGTCCGCGGTGGTATCGTCCCGGAAAGTGTCCAAAAAGGGCTCCGCGTCATCCCATTTTCCGTTGGCTCCTGCATCCACCCAGGGCTCTCCGTCATCTAGGGAACCGTTTCCGTCAATGTCAAAAAACGATTCCCCCACGTCGTACTGCCCGTCGGTGTTATCTATAAAGCTTTCAAATTCATCCTCAAACAAGAAAAGGTCCGGATTTTTTCCGTTGGCTGGATTATTCGGGTCTCCCGGCCGTTCAAGAAAACGTTTAACGAAATGCGAAACCTGCGCCCGGTAAAAACTGCTTTTGCTTAACGTATGCTCCGCGCTGATGCTGAAGGTATTGGTTCTATCGTTAACCACCGGGCCCGTTTCCGGAGAGTAGCGGTTCCTCCAAACAAATTGCGAACCGGCGTAGTTGTACCGCAAAAACTCGCTTTTCCAGTCCACGTTCAATTTCAAAAGCCCGGAAGGCTTGATGGTGAACTTAAGCTGAACGTTGTTGGTGTTCTGCATCCGGTCCGGAATGCCGATTCCCAGAATTCGCGTAACCGGATAGGTTTTTTGCGTTAGCGGTGTCGCCAGCTTGTTGTGCGAAAGGTAAGTATCCGTTTTGTCCATCTGCGCCGAAAGGAAGTAAGCCACCTTCCCCTCCGTATTCCACTTTAAAAACTTGGGGAAAATCCACCCCAGAAAGGGCTCCGGCCCGGAAAGTGAGAACTGCACCTGATCCGAGTTAAAAGAATACTTGTTCAAAGTAGGAGAACCAAATCGATCCGTAAAGTATTCGGTATGCAGCCGCGTCCGGTCTGTAGTTCCCTCTTTGGTCGAAATATTAACTATTCCCGAAGTGGCATTTCCGTATTGCGCGTCAAACCCCCCTTTAAGTAACGTAAGCTCTTGAATGCCGGAAGTTTGCACTTGCATGTTGGAAGATTGAATCTGCCCCCGGCCCGAAGTCCCCGTCAAAATATTGCGCACCTCCACCCCGTCAATGACGTAGATGGTCTCATCGCTCCGGCCACCCCGGACGTGTATTTGCCCGTCGTAAACAGTAACCCCCACCTGTATTTTTAAAAGGTCAGTCACGTTGCGAATCGGAAGCTTGGCTATCTCCTCGGCCGAAACTTTCACCTGGCTGGTAGCAACTGTTTTTTGAATTTGATTCTTCTTGCCTGTAGTGACAATGGTCGTATCACCCTGAATCGCCTGCTCCACCAGTTTTACGGGATCAACCTGCGTGGGCAAATCGGTTTGAACCTTGACGTCCTTAATTAACTGTTTTCCGTAACCGGTATAAGTTATTTCAATATCGTAAGTCCCCGGTGGCACATTTAAAATAATGTAATTTCCCTTATCATCAGTAATAGCCCCCAAGCCTGCTGATGCACCGTTTCGTAACAGTTTAACCCGCGCGCCAAAGACTGACTCCTTGGTTTTGTTATCCAAAACCCTGCCCGCAATTTTGCCGTTTGACGCAAAAACCGCTTGCGCGGCAAAAAGTAAAACTCCTGCCGCAACCGTCAAAAGTGCCAAAATTTTAAACGTTCTCTTCATATAAACCTCCCGCCGCTGCGGCCTTTGGTCTCTCTCTGCTACAACTTTCCCGAAACTTTCCCAAACATTCCACGTATAATACGAAACCGCTCACGAAATTGTCAAGCACTTTCGGCCTTTTTTTCGAAAAGATTCAAACTTACCAGTATCCCGACTGCATCCTCTCTCTTCATTCCAGACCAAAGTCGCATATTTCCCCCGCGCCAGCTCCCTCGCCGCCTCCATTTGACCAGCATCCAATTCTTCCTCCTCAAAATCCACATCAAACGTCTGCGCAAAACCTCCTTTTAATGCCCCGATAACATCTTCAGTACCAAGCCTCCGGCCGGCCGCTTCCTCGATGGTCGTGTAACGGGCATTCAAGTTGAACCTCCGGCGGCCGTCGGTAAGCACCTCTTCTGCTAAATTCCGGTTGTAATTCGTAAGCGGAACCGACCCATGCTGCAAAAAAGCATCGCCGGAACGATATTGCGCGCTCCCCACCAACTTTTTTCCACCAACCGTAATTTCATAGTCGGAAGCAACCGCAAAACAGGGAACCGGCGCAACGCCGTCATTAAATTTCCCTTGTTTACCAAATGCTCGTTCTGTCGCTTTCGGAACATCTACCGGCAAGCCCGCCTGCTTAAAACCGGAGGCTATGGCGCAGGCGACCTGCCGGTAGGTTTCCTTTAAAGACGGCCAGCCCCACCTCTGGGCATCACCGGCGGCTAACGAGTAGGTCAAATCTTCGGAATGCACCACCGCTTTCCCCCCCGTTTGACGCCGCACCCAGCTCACTCCCAGCTCCTTTGCCTGCTCAACATTTAAGGCTCTCTCCGGCCGTTGAAAATACCCAATTGAAACCCAATCCCCTTCCCATTGGTAGAGTCGTAAAGTAGGGGGCCTTTTTCCGCTACGGGCTTCTTCATACAAAACCTCATCAATCGCCATATTCAGATAGCCATCCAAAGGTGGATGTATGACCAAGCTCCAAACCCGCTTGCTCTTCAGCACCTTCTTGGCAATCACATTCTTGTCAAATACCATACCAAAAAAATTAAAAGTAATTTATTTGCAACCCATTGACTTACAGCAAGTTGCTTTTGCGGAAAATACTTCCTGTAAGCCCCGGTCGGCAGATTTTCGCCGTTTCAGCCGAAAAACAACCGTTTAAGACTCCTTACTTGTTGTTAAACTTCTTCTTAAGCGCCTCCAGAACTACTGATGGAACGAAAGCCGAAACATCTCCCCCGTGCGAAAAAACATCCTTTATTACCGTCGAACTTAAATAGGTGTATTTTTCGGAAGGCATCAAAAAAACGGTTTCCACCTCCGGCGCCAGCCGCCGGTTCATCAAAGCAATTTGAAATTCGTACTCAAAATCGGATACCGCCCGCAGCCCCCGAACTATGGCGGTAACATTTTTTTCCTTTGCTAAATGCGCAGTCAGCCCTTCAAAGCTGATTATCTCAAGCTTGGATTTTCCCGAAAATATCTTATGTAAAAAATCGCTCCGTTCCGCCAGCGAAAAAAACGGCTTTTTCTGCGGATTTTCAGCCACGGCCACAACCAGGCCGTCAAAAAGTTCCAAAGCCCGGTCAATGATATCCAAATGCCCGTTGGTAACCGGGTCAAAAGTTCCCGGATAAAGCGCTTTTCTCATCCCTTCGCCCGGAAATAAGAAACCACCGTATCCCCATACCGGCGAGCCTGCCAGAGCGGTAAATGTTCCGGCTCCGAAAACTTTGTTCTTTTCGAATGTTCAATCGTTAGTATACCGGTTTCTTTCAATATTGAATGCTCCGATAGCAAAGCCGAAAACTCGTCCAAAAACTCCTGCTTATACGGCGGATCCACCAGAACAAGGTCAAATTTTTCTTCAGTTTTCGACAACCTCTGCAAAGCCCGCCGGAAATCAAGCGGCCATACTTCGTAACAATCGCCCAAAAAAAGAGTGCTCAAATTCTTTTTTAGTGCGGCGACCGCACGGCTGTCGGAATCAATGAAAAGGCAGAACCGCGCCCCGCGCGAAAGCGCCTCAATGCCCAATCCGCCGGCGCCGGCAAACAAATCCAAAACACGTGCCCCGTCTAGATATGCTGCCAGAAAATCAAAAACCGCCTTTTTGGTTCGTGCCGAACTGAACCTTTGATTTCCTTTTGGAACGGAGAGCTTCCGGCCTTTAAGCGTTCCCGAACCAATCCGCAAACTCACAACCCGGCCCCTAAAACCGAATAACCGGGCTGCAAGGAGGGGTTCCCCTCATTTAAAGCAGCCATTGCCAGACCGGTGGCCACCACCCATCTCTCCGGCGTCTCCCCTTCCGGAAAAGTTACCGGCGGGGTAAGATGGCCCACCTGAACTCCTCCCATCTGCCCGATGGAAGCGGACAAATCTCCCAGAGTCACTCCCGGCCCCGAAAGATAAACCGTTTCAATCCTCCCTGTTTCGGTCGCCCGGAAACCAAGCAAATGAATCAACGTGGACAGTTCAATTCCAAACCGTTCCAAAAGCGATTCGCGCAAGATTTTTTGAGTGGAAGCCAATTCCCCCTCCGGAAGAGCGCTCAACCCCGGTGGAACGGCAATTTCCGAAACGTAAGTAAGCTCCCCTTTATCCAAAACCACCAGTGTGGTAAAATCCTCACCCAAGTTGACCAAAACCGCCGAATCTTCCCGCGGCAAGCTGGAGGATAAAAAAAGATTAACCAGAGCAAAACCGGCGCTGGTAAAAGACAAATCAAAATTTCCTTTCTGGGCGAAAGGAACAGCCACTCGCTCGAAGGCCTCCTTTCGAACCGCCGTCCCTAAAAAAAATTCTTTCCCGGCTGAATTGATAAAAAAATCATATTCGGAACTGCTCGAAGAAACCTTTTGAGCCAGTTCCCACTTCAGCTGTTCTTCCCCGGCGGACAAAATCCGCTCCGGAAGACCCAGTCGGTACGATTGAGAACTCTGCCCCAAAAAAGTAATTTTCACCCGTGCTCCCGAAAGAAACCTGCCCAGCTCATCCGCCAGCCATTGGAAATCCAAAGGCTCCTTTGGAAAAATCTTTTCCCCAAAATCCTTCAATTCAACTTTATCCTTCCGAAAGGAAAGCCGGACAAAACGCGCCCCCTTCGAAAAAATTTCAACCCCGACCGCTTCTTTCTGCCAGCTTTTCATCTACGATTTCCCTTGAACGATTTCCACGGGCAACACCCGCACCAACGGTTTAATCTGCGAAAGCTTCTTGGCGCCGATTCCGGGCACCTTCAAAAGCTCCTCCACTCGGCTAAACCGGCCTACTTTCTGGCGATACTCGATTATCTTCCCCGCCAAAGAAGGCCCTATAGTGGGCAGGTTTTCCAAATCTTTCGCGCTGGCGCGGTTTAAATCCAAAGGCATGGTTGACCTTGCTTTCGAGGTTTTTTTCTCAACTGTAACAAAAAAAGAGGGGGGAAGCACAAGGGCCGAAAGCGTAGCCGAGGGCAAAACGGCCTCCTTCCGGTTTCGGTAAAAATTAAAAACTACACCCGCCAATACCAAAAAGGCTAAAATCGCCAAAGCAGCTCTATCCCCAGCCGAAAAATGTTTCGAAATCATCGGCGGTATGGTAATCTATTAAAAATTCTTGTCAAGCTTGCCGATCCCTTGGAAGGTACGGTTTCAAGGCATAGCAAACGTTTGTTCAAGCAGAAAATCAAAAAAAAACCGCAAGCACCCACGCCACCTCAAATCAGCCCTCCCGCATACTCTAAGCCAGCCCTCCGGCGCACTCTCTAAACCAGCCTCCGGGCGCACTCTTCAGAGTGCGAAAAAGACTGTCAAGCTCGCGGCAAACCGGCAGCGGCTTTATTCAAGCCAAACCAATTTTTTACCTTGTTTCAACAAAGAATTTGTGTATTATATAATAGGAAAGGAATGCTATTACAATGAGAAAAGTCGCCACCCTTTCAGCCCTGTTGCTCCTGCAGGCGGTCCTTGTTTACGCCCAATCGAACTGGCAAAACTTCACCGTTACCGGCATTGACCCCGACGATACATTGCAAAGCGTAGCCGCGGCGGACGACATAGCCATCAGCTCCGTTTCCGGCAATCCCATCAACCATTCAGCCCGCTCCCTCGATTCCGGCAAAACCTGGAGCCCTTTGACCGTCATCCCTCCTCTAAAATTGAAGGCTCTGAATTTTTCTTTTTTTTACGGAATACGCGGCGACTCCATAATGCGCAGTCCCAATCAAGGCCTAAGCTGGATTACCACCGAACCTTCCCTGAATTTTATGCGGCCCGCCGACGTTTATTTTACCAACACAACCAATGCTTGGGCCGTGGGCGATTCTCCTTTCGTCGCCAAAACCTTCGACAACTGGGCAACTTCTCCACCTACCATTCTTCGTTTCCCTATTGATTCGGTTTCGATGACTTCGGTGCAATTTTTAGACAACAACAACGGCTTCGCTGCTGGAAAAAGCACCGAAGTCGGCTCCCGAGCTACTGTTGTTTTGCGTACTACCAATGGCGGCACAAATTGGCAAGATCGCAGCCTGCCCGATACCTGCGACTTTGCACCTGTCACCATAGTCGCTGATTTTATCAATACCGATACCGGCTGGGCCGTACAAACCTGTGGCGTTTCCTCGGCCACCATCTTCAAAACTACCAACGGGGGAGCCAACTGGACGCCCCAGGATACCATCGCTCTTTTCCAATTTTCAGATATTGATGCTGTCAATGCCCAGAACGTCTGGATAGTCGGCACGGATGGGATTCGTGGGCGTGTGTTCCGAACCAGCGACGGCGGCAACAACTGGGTGCAGGAAGTCGTCCCTGGAACTCCAGGCAAGCTATTCTCGGTGACTATGTTAAACGCCTCCCACGGATACGCCTGCGGGACCAACGGAACGCTTTTGGTCTATTCTCCATCCGGGACCGACATCCCCCGCGGCGGCGCCAACCGCCCCAAAAGCTTTGAACTTCACCAAAACTACCCCAATCCCTTTAACGCCGGTACCAAAATTAGCTTCACGCTTCTGAAACGCCAGCCTGTAACGCTGACGATTTACAACATCCTGGGCCAGCCGGTAAAAACCCTTTTGAACAGAGAAATGCCCGCCGGCAAAAATGAGGTAAGCTGGGACGGAACCTACGAAAATGGACTCACCGCCACCTCCGGCCTCTACTTTTACGAGCTCAAAACCCTTACGGAACGCCAAATCCGCAAAATGGTACTTTTGAAATAAACCCTACAACCTCTGCCATCTACTAACTTTTTCTCCACTCCCCATCGTTTTCAATAACCCCTTATCCCTAATCTCCAATCCCTAATCACTGTTTTATTCTGTCCCCCTGTATTTAAGGGGGACGCGGTTCGCAGAACCGCAGGGGGTGCCGTAGGGGCGAATGGCGTTCGCTCATAGGGGCAGATGAACGTAGCCGAATCCGTGCCTGCGCAGTTTTTGACTTTAGTATTCTTTAATGGCGCTTCGCGAACCGCCCTTATCCACCTTGACACCAAGCAAAGGTTTGGGGTAATTAACCCTCTATGGAAATAGAACTGACAATCAAAAACTATCGTTGCTTCCCAGATGCCGTGCCCCACTTAAGATTTGGACAGGTATAATCGTATAAGGAGGATTGATGGAAGCAGCGACGATGCCTGTGCAGTCCCGAAAGGTTTCGGGGCGGAAGCGTTGGGATGTTGAGCA